>Ga0189288_10023_pt1 | contig 272936 bp, 236 predicted proteins | sample UW105minimetaG_FD_130316 | JGI IMG/M metagenome (GOLD analysis project Ga0189288, IMG submission 130316) | Marine microbial communities from the Costa Rica Dome - UW105 mini metaG | ecosystem: Environmental > Aquatic > Marine > Oceanic > Photic zone | place: Costa Rica: the Eastern Pacific... | reverse complement strand
TCAATAAACTCAAGAACTGGCGACGCGTTGCGACCCGCTACGACAAAACCAAGGAATCCTATCTCGGCTTCGTCGCGCTCGCCTCAGTCAAACTCTGGATACCCTTTGTCCACGAAACCTAGTCGATCTGTTCGATTTGACGCCTGCGGAAGCGCGCCTTGCCTGGTCGCTGGCGCAAGGATTGTCGATTGTCGAAGCGGCAGAAGCGCACGCCCTTACCGTTGAAACCGCCCGGTACTACTCAAAGAAAATCTATGCGAAGACGGGCGCTCGAGGGCAGGTCGACCTAGTTCGCAACATTCTTACGGGAGTGCTTGCGCTGGCATAAAGCCGGCGATTTGCTGCGCCGGGATTGCACAGCGCGGCTAGGAATGGTCGGTTCGCGCGGAAAGGTCCGGCCAGAACCGGTCTGCCCCTTGCGCGATTACCTTAATGCCGAGCCGAGCGCTCCAACAGGCATCGTTGCCGTATTCGGAACGCCATTGCCACAACCGCCGGGTGAGGGGGGCTAATGCGTATTCGTCCGTGAAGCCGATCGCGCCGTGAACCTGATGAGCAACACTGGTGCCCATTTCGACCGCCCGGTTCGCGCGCAGCTTGGCAGCGGCGACTTCGAATTCGGCGTTACCGCGATCGAGCGCCTGTGCCGCACCCATCGCAGCGCAATTGGCCGCTGCCGCTTCGCAGGCAAAGCTCGCGAGAGACTGCTGTACGGCCTGGAATTTTCCGAGCGGCCTGCCGAATTGCTGGCGCTCATTGGTATAGGCGATCGACAAGGCCAGCGCCGCGTCCAGAGCGCCCGCAATCTGACAGGCGCGGGCAAAGGCCATTGCCAACTCAGTGTCTGCTACTGCTGCCCGCTTAACGATGAGCTTCGGCAGGTCGATGCCAAGGGCGTGATAGCCGGCCAGGCGAAAGACTGTCAGCGCATCGAGCCAGCTGCCGCCGAAGCCGCCCTTCGCTTCTGGAACCAGAAGGTTTGGCAGCCCGAGCTCTTCCAGCCGCGCAATGTCACGCTCGACAATGGCTGCCGAGCCCATTTCTGCGAAAAGAGGATCGACCATTTCAGCCAGCATGCGGCGCGTGTCACTCATCTGAGGCCCAATCCGCGTGCGATAATTCCCCGGATGATTTCCCGCGTGCCGCCACGCAGCGAGAAGCTCGGGCTTACCTGCAGCAGGTAGAAGCAGACGGCTCGTAGCACCTCGGCATCTGCGTCGCCGAAATCGACAGCAGCCTGGACCAATTGTGGGATCGCCTGCTCGTACGAATTGCCAAGATCCTTGACGATGGTCGCTTCCAGCGCCGGGTCCTCGCCTCGTGCAAGCTTGGCCGCGACCGATGCGCTCATCAATCGCAAGGTCCACGCTTCTGCGGCAAGGCGGCCGACCAGTGGCTGGAGCGCAGGATCTGTCCGCGTTCCGGCATATCGCACCAGTTCCAGAAAGAGCACCATGGACGACAGGTATCGCTCCGGCCCCGACCGTTCGAGCGAGAGCTCGGCAGTGGCCTGCTTCCAGCCTTCGCCTTCGACCCCCAAAAGTGCATCGGCTGGCAAGCGGACGTCGTCGAAAAACACCTCGTTGAATTCGTGCGCACCCCTCAGGTCTATGATCGGTTTGACCGTGACGCCCGGCGCATCCATCGGAATGACGAACTGCGACAATCCGGCCTGTCGCTCGCTGCCTGCTTCGCTGCGGACAAGGGCAATCATGAAATGGCTGATATGTGCGCCGGTGGTCCACACCTTCTGGCCGTTGATGATCCACTCGTCGTCGTCACGGCGTGCCGACGTGCGGACCGAGGCAAGGTCCGAACCCGAGCCCGGTTCGCTAAGACCGATGCAGGCAAATGCCTCGCCGCGGGCAATCGCGGGTACCCAGCGCCGCTTCAACCTGTCGTTGCCGAGACGCAGCAGCAGCGGCCCGCTCTGCCGGTCCGCGATCCAGTGCGCCCCGACCGGGGCACCAGCCGCCAGCAGCTCTTCGATCACTACATAGCGTTCGAGCTGGCTGCGCTCGTGCCCCCCGTACTCCTTGGGCCAGGTCATGCCGAGCAGGCCCGCATCGCCTAATTTGCGGCTGAAGGCGGGGTTCGGCTTGGTCCAGCTGTTTGCCCGGCGAACAGGATCTCGCTCACCGTGCTGCGCAACCAGATCACGGACCTGGTCGCGCAGGAGCGTTGCCGTGTCCGGCCAGTCGACCGCTTCGGTTGCGAAGGTCTGCATCGCTCTCCTTTCCGGTGCTTCTGTCTCCAATTTCTGGCCGCGCCGCAAGACCCGTTGCATCATGCAACGAATCCCGACAGGATATTGCGGAGAGAAAATTCCTGGATTCCGGCAAGGAGAGAAAAGCGATGACAGACTATAAGAACCTGATCGACGGCGAAATGGTCGACAATGGCCAGTGGCTGGAGGTTCTGAACCCTGCCAACGAGCAGGTGGTCGGGCGCGTACCAGCTTGCGGCAAGGATGAACTGGACCGTGCAGTCGCTGCCGCGCGACGAGCGTTCAAAGAATGGAAGAAAACCCCGCAGGAAGAACGTCAAAAGGTGGTCCAGGGTATCGCGGCAGCGATCAAGGGAAATGCCGACGAACTCTATCGCCTTCTGACCAGCGAGCAGGGCAAGCCCCATACGCAGGCGCAACAGGAAATTTACGGCGCAGCCGGACTTGCTGCTGCGCAATCGACGCTGACATTGGATGACGTGATAAGCCAGGACGACGATACGCGTCTGTCGCGTACCCGCCGTGTGCCTGTGGGCGTGGTCGGCGGCATCGTGCCCTGGAACTTCCCGATCATGATGGCCATTCAGAAGATCGTGCCTGCGCTGGTCGCAGGCTGCACCATCGTGCTCAAGCCATCGCCGTTCACGCCGCTGACTACGCTGCGCATTGCGGAACTGATCAAGGACGTGGTGCCGGCCGGTACGGTGAACATCATCACCGGGGAAGATACCTTGGGCCCGCTGATTACCGAGCACCCGGACATCGACAAGATTACCTTCACCGGGTCGACTGCCACGGGCAAGAAAATCATGGCAGGCGCGAGCGGCGACCTTAAGCGTATCACGCTCGAGCTTGGCGGTAATGATGCGTCGATCGTATTGCCAGATGCCGATGTCGAAAAAGTCGCCGAGCAGCTATTCTGGTCGAGCTTTTCCAACGCTGGGCAGGTCTGCATCGCGGCCAAGCGCGTCTACATTCACAAAGATATTTACGACGACCTGTGCAAGGCGATCGCTGCCTATGCAAACACCGTGGTGGTCGGCGATGGTTCGCAGCAGGGTACTGGCGTTGGCCCGATCCAGAACAAGAAGCAGTATGAGCGCGTGCTCGAACTGATCCAGGATGCGAAGGACAATGGCTACAAATTCCTGACCGGAGGCGACAAGGACCCGTCCGGCACCGGATATTACGTGCCGATCACGATACTCGACAACCCACCGGAAGATGCGCGGATCGTGGCCGAAGAACAGTTTGGCCCCGTCATGCCGCTGCTGAAGTTCGACACGATCGACGAAGTCATCGAACGCGCGAACAATTCGGATTACGGCCTCGCCGGCGCAGTCTGGACCAAAGATACCGACAAGGGCGTCGAAATCGCGGAACAGCTCGAAACGGGTACGGTCTGGATCAATGAATTCATGCACCTCTCGCCGTTCGCTCCGTTCGGTGGGCACAAGCAGTCGGGCTTCGGCGCCGAATATGGCGTCGATGGCTTGAAGGAATTCACCTATCCTCAGGTCATCACGGTCAAACGCGACGCGGCCGTCTGATCGCGATCCTCACTTCTGGCGTGGAGGGCCGAAGCCTCCGCCGCCGGGGGTGAGGATGACAAATGTGTCGCCGGGCCGCATGTCGCCCGAGCCCGTGGCGCCGAGATTTTCTCGTGAGCCGTTTGCACGCTCGATCCAGTTGCGGCCCGCCGCTGCATCACTGCCGCCGCAGATGCCGCGCGGCGCGATCTCCCGCCGGTTCGCCAGCATATTGGCGCGCATCGGATGGAGGAAAGTAATCCGGCGTTCTACGCCATCTCCGCCGCGATATTCGCCATCCCCGCCGGACCCCTGCCGAATGGAGAAGGTGTCGAGACGGACCGGAAGCCGACTTTCCAGGATTTCCGGATCGGTCAGCCGCGAATTGGTCATATGGGTCTGTACGGCGCTGGTACCATCATGGTCGATGCCGGCGCCCGATCCGCCGCAGATCGTTTCGTAATATTGATCTGCGCCGTCACCGAAGGTGAAATTGTTCATCGTGCCCTGGCTCGGTGCCAGCCTGCCTGTCGCTGCGAAGAGCGCGTCGGTCACGACCTGACTTGTCTCGACGTTACCTGCCACCACGGCAGCCCCCGGGCGCGGATTGAGCATCGATCCTTCCGGTACAACCAGTTCGACAGGACGCAGACAGCCATCGTTCATGGGAATGGCATCGTCGATCAGCGTGCGCACGACATAGAGTGCCGCTGCGCGCGTTATGGATTTGGGCGCGTTGAAATTATCGGGCAATTGTCCACTGGTGCCGGTGAAATCGAAGGCCGCCGATCGCTCATCCCGGTTGATCCGGATGGCCACCTTTACCACCGCACCATTGTCCATCGGATAGGCGAATGTGCCGTCGTCCAGCCGGTCGAGCAGCCGCCTGACGCTTTCCTCCGCATTGGCGAGAACGTGGTTCATATAGGCGGCTACCACGTCCGCTCCCTGATCGCGCGCGGCTGACTGAAGCAGTGACTCCCCGCGGGTGCATGCGGCAAGCTGCGCGCGCAGATCGGAGACGTTGCGATCCGGATTGCGCGCAGGATGCGTTGCCGCAGCGAGGACCTCGCGCATTTCCGCCTCGCGGAAATGCCCGGCATCGACCAGCAGGGCATTATCGATAAGTACGCCTTCTTCCTCGATAGTCCGGCTTTCGGGTGGCATCGATCCCGGTGCAATCCCGCCAATATCCGAATGATGCCCGCGCGCCGCCACGAACGCGCCGGGTTCCGAAGCATTGTCGTCGAAGAAAACGGGGACGATCACGGTGATGTCGGGAAGGTGGGTCCCGCCGCGATAGGGATCGTTGAGCACATAGGCATCACCCCGCCTGAAGCCGCGCCCGTCGCGAGCGTTGCCCCGCGCCTCGATAACGCGGGCGATACTGTCGCCCATCGACCCTAAATGGACGGGAATGTGCGGCGCATTGGCGATCAGTTCGCCCGATCCGTCGAACAGGGCGCAGGAGAAATCGAGCCGTTCCTTGATGTTTACCGAAGTCGCCGTCGACTGGAGAACGACGCCCATCTCTTCTGCGATCGCCATGAAGAGATTGTTGAAAATTTCGAGCCGGACCGGGTCTACCTCGGTCCCTGCCGCACGGTCGCGCTGAAGCGGTTCGCTGCGTGTGAGTACGAGGCTGCCTTCTTCCGCGAGCCGGGCCTGCCATCCGCCTTCGACGACTGTCGTCGATGCCGGATCGATCACCAGAACCGGACCATGCACGACGTAGCCTGCGCGCATCGCCGCGCGTTCTACGGTCTGCCATGTGCCCGAGGGCTTGCCGCTGGCGGCAACCGGCTGGGCCACTGCACTGCCGAGGCCGCCACTCATCCCGCTGGCCTCGACGCTCAGAGCCTCGACCACGATCGGCGCGTGGTCATCGGAATAGCCGAACCGCTGGCGGTGGAGGGCGCGGAACGTCCGGTCCATCGTAGCGACATCGCCGCAATCGATCTGCAGCAAGCTGTCACTGCCTTCGAACCGCAGGCGGGCGTGGCTTTCGAGCACGATCTCGCTGTTTTCGATACCTTGGTCCAGCAAGGCCCGGCGTGCCTGAGCCTCGAGATCCGCTAGTTCTGCGGCGAAACTCTCGCCGAGCTTTCTGACGAGACTGACTTCGCGGATGGCTTTCACCGGCGCCAGGCCAATACCGTAGGCGGAGAGAATGCCGGCGAGCGGGTGGACGAGAACGGTTTCCATACCGAGAGCGTCGGCGACCCTGCAGGCATGCTGTCCGCCCGCTCCGCCGAAGCAGGCGAGGGCATAGGTCGTCACATCGTGCCCGCGCGCCACACTGATCTTGCGGATCGCATTCGCCATGTTGTCGACCGCGATATCGAGGAAGCCTTCCGCGATTTCCTCCAGCGATCTGGGGTGTGGAAGCGCGTCGGCGATTTCCTTCAGACGGTTGTGGGATGCATGCGGATCAAGCGTTTGATTGCCATCCGAACCAAAGACGTTCGGGAAGAATGCAGGGTCAATTCGGCCAAGAAACAGGTTGCAGTCAGTCACTGTCAGCGGGCCGCCCTTGCGATAGCAGGCGGGGCCCGGATCCGCGCCCGCGCTTTCCGGGCCGACCGTGAACCGCCCGCCGTCGAACTGGCAGATCGATCCGCCCCCTGCGGCAACGGTGTGGATCTGCATCATCGGGGCGGCCACGCGGACGCCGGCCACGACGCTATCGCCGGTCAGTTCGTATTCGCCGGCATAATGCGCGACATCGGTGCTGGTCCCGCCCATGTCGAAGCCGATGAGCTTTTCATGGCCCAGTGGCTTGCCCGCAGCGACCATGCCGACGACGCCGCCCGCCGGACCGGACAGAATGGCATCCTTCCCGCGAAATGCGCCGACTTCTGCCAGCCCGCCGTTCGATTGCATGAAGCGCAGGCTGTCGGTTTCGGGCAGACCAGCCTGAAGCGTGTCGGTATAACGTCGCAGGACCGGCGAGAGATAGGCATCGACGACGGTCGTGTCGCCGCGCGGGATCAGGCGAATGAGCGGCGCAACCTCGTGACTGACGCTGATCTGCGCAAAGCCCATGTCGCGCGCGATGGCGGCCAGCCGTTCCTCGTGATCGCGATATTTCCAGCCGTGCATCAGCACGATGGCGAGCGCATCGACGCCGTCGGCACGCAGCCCCTCGAAAGCCCGGCGCGCCCCTTGCTCGTCAAGGGCAGTCAGTACCTCGCCATCGGCGGAAACCCGTTCGTCGATCTCCACCACCTGCGAGGCCAACTGTTCAGGCAGGACGATATGCCGCGCGAAGATATCCGGCCGGGCCTGGTTGCCGATACGCAGCGCATCCCCGAAGCCGCGGGTGATGGCGAGCGCAAGCCGCTCGCCCTTGCGTTCGAGCAGCGCATTCGTCGCGACCGTTGTCCCGATCCGCAGTTCCGCGATGGGGCCATTCCCATGCCGATCCATGAGGCGCCGCACGGCTTCGCTCGCCGCATCCGCATAATGGCCGGGATTTTCCGAGAGCAGCTTGTCGGTCACCAGCGCCCCATCGGGCGTTACGGCAACGACATCGGTAAAGGTGCCCCCGCGATCGACAGCGAAGTGCCATGCCCTCTTTTTGCTGCCCGATGCCATTGTGCTGTCCCTTATTGTTCGGCGAGATCGCCCAAAGCTTCCCGCAGGGGCCCAAGCCAATTTGAATAAGGCTTCCAGATCGCCATGCCGTCGCGATTGAGGGGGCGGCGGACTTGCTCGCTACTTGGGGTGCGTACAACACGGTCCAGCTGGTGGAAGTCAAGCACGCCTTCTTCCCAATCGAGACCGAGGTAAGTCAGTACTTTGCCGATTTGCTGGCGAGGGTATTCAACGAGCATCGAATAGTCGACATGATGCACCATGTCGGGAGCAACATCATCGAAATGTGAGAGCAGGCGGACATTGTCGACATAGCATCGTCCGACATCTTCCAGCGAAAAAGATGCGGCATGCGCGCTGCTGAATGACTGAGTGAAGTTCGAAAAACAGCAATCCATCGCCGGTCGGCGAATATCAATGAAGCGCGCCTGCGGTAGAATCTTACGAATGAAAAGGATGTTGCTCCAATTATGGGGCAGTTTGTCGATGAAGAATCGCGTGTTCTGGGTTCGATGGACTGATGCGCGTTCGAGATACTCCTGCCCGAAACGAGCAGCCTGTTCACCAGAAAGCCCCTCAATTGCCTGCGGTACGGTAGCCTTGCCCCTCCGGGTCGCCATTTCCATGAACCCGCGAAGGATCGCCGGAATGTATGGAAGCTCGCCGACCGGTTCGATCTGCGAATGCGAGCCCAGTATCTGTTCCAGCAACGTCGAGCCGGATCGCGGAAGGGAAACGACGAAAACCGGGATATCGTCGCCTACCGATTCCGTTGGCAGACCTGACATATAAGTCATGCCAACCTTGTCCCTTATCTCGTCCACTTCTGCGCTGAGCTCTCTCGCGTCATAGCCGATAGCCTTAGCGCGCAGGCGGTTGCCTTCTTCATAATGATGAAATGCGTCCTCGAATTCACCCTTGTCATGAAGAGCGCGCGCAAGGGAGAAATTGAGGGGGGCTTCGTTGCGTTCATCGATCGCGATTGCAAGCGCCGCCCTCATGACAGCGATATCGTCGTCATTCAAAATCGGTTTCTTGATGCTAGCGAGCCCCCACCAGGCATCACCAGTTCCATCATCAATCGCAATAGCTTTGCGAAAGGCAGCAATCGCATCCTCAACCTGGCCGCCGGCTCGCAAATTATGGCCGTAGGCGATCCACAATTGTGCACTTGTGGGCTTTTCATCGAGAAGTTGACGGTAGATCGCCCGCGCCTCATCCGCTTTGCCGATCTTTTCCAGCGTGTTGGCGAGTATCGCACGCACGCCGGTATCGCCCCTTTCGCTGGCGAGGTTTTCGAACATCGGAATAGCAATGGCCGGGCGTTCCTGCTGATTGACAACGGCAGCCAATTGGCGCCGGGTGTCGTAATCGCGAGAACCGAGTTTAATTGCCTTGAGGAGAAACTGCTCAGCCTGTCCGAGAGCGCCAAGGCAGTTGGCGGTTTCGCCAAGCAAGGCCAAAGCTTGCGGATGGTCGCGATGGCGGCGCAGAAAGCCGATCAAGAACTGAGCAGCCTGTTCGAATTTGGCGTCTTCGATCAGTTCCTTTGCCTTCGTCAGCTCCGGATTTATGGATACGGGCGTGCCATGATCATTCATCGTGCATAACCCCCATCACTCATATCCAAGCACATTCCGAAGCCCTGGAGCCTGATAGTCGACAAGAGCGCGATGCCGCGCGCCCAGCTTTTGAGGAAGATCCAAAGCTACACCTGTGAGGTTTTCGCGCGCCGTCGCGCTTTCTTCTCGGTTGGCGCCGAAGCGCACCCGTTCCATCCAGTCGGAAGGGACTACAATTCCCGCAGCGTCCAGAAGTACCGCGAAAAAATCGCGCGCAGCATCCGATTCGAGATCGTCGACATGCCGGATAAGCTCTTCATACCTGACGACGTGACAGCGTCCGCCAAGCCAAGCTGCCGCATTGAGTTCGTAGATGTCGTTTAGCGAGGGCAGCTTCTGGGGGAGCCCAAAAATCATCATAGTAAGCAATTCGTCAGCAGACACGGCGCCGCTTCGCAGATGGTCCACATTACCATGGAATTGCTCCGACAGGATGAAACGCGCACGCGCGATCACCCAGTCGTATGGGTCTCGGTACAGCAGTATGCGATGCGCTGATGCCGTTTCGATGACAGACGCATCGGCAAAGAACAGGTGGCCCCAACTCAGTTTCGGTGTTGCAGGATCAAACGCGGAACGATGCGTCTGCAGGTTGCCCCACTGGATGAAGTCGGCCGAGTATTGCTGATCGACTGGCACGAACATGCGCATGATGTTGCGCAGCAAATGACTACCACTCTTGGGGATGGAATTCAGAAATACCGGCTTGGCGATTGCAGCTTGCTGGAAGCGCCTATTCACGTCGTCGAGATTGTCTTTTCGCACCAGGATTTCAGGCATCATCGCTCCTTCGCAGATGACCTAACAGAAGGGGCGGCATGTTGCCATGCCGCCCCGAAGTTCTGGGGTTGTGGCCCCTTTATCTTTCGATTTTAGAACCGTGTAGACACGTTGATGAAAGCGCGTCGGCCGACGAACGGATATTGCGACGCCGACACGACCGGTCCGAGCAGACCAATCTGACCACCATTCAGAACCGAAACGCGCGGCGGACGCGTATCGAACAGGTTGCTGATGCCGGCAGTGATGTCGAACATACCGTCACCAATTTCCTGAGAGATGGAAATATTGTGGTAGAAAGTCGTCGGTGTCGTGAGATCCGGACAGTAACGCCCATAGATCGGCAGATCGCCAGCAGGATTATCGGTGTTGAATGAATCGATACACCGGTCGCCGCCATTGTCCTCCAAGAAATCTTCGACATTGGAGGTCGAGCCGATCACGTTGATGCCGTAGAACAGGCTGAACCCTGATGGGTGGGCCCATGTTGCACGGAAATCCGCGACCCATTCAGGCGACCCGGCTTCACCATTATCGGATTCAAGGTCCGACGTAGGCAAAAGCCGGAAGTCGTCCTTGATCTGCCAGGTCCCTTCGGCCCGCAATGTCAAAAGGCCAGCGTTCCCCATGTCGTGGGAAATATTGGCTGAGACATCGATACCCGAGTTCCGCTGGCTGGCGATATTGATGTACTGGTCGTAGATTTCATCGATCTGGTACACCGCCGTGACGTTCTGGCCGCGAGTAAACAGATTACAAAGCGGTTCGGTGGCGAAGTTTTCCGACTGGTAACACCCGTTCAGGATCGCGGTCGGGCCAAGCTGGGAGATTTCCCCCTTCACCTTTATATCGAAGTAATCGACCGCAAGACTGAACCGTGTGTCGCCGAGGAAATTGAGGTCCGGCGTCAGAACGACACCGATGACCTTGGCATCGGAGGTTTCTGCCTCCAGATTCCCCAAGCCACCTTGGGAGAATGCAGTGGCGGTGATGCCGCCACCGCCGTAATCGCCCGGGATCCCATCTGCAGCGCAGTTGTCAGCTACGCGCTGGGACGTGGTTCCCGCTGCGAGACCACCTTGCCAGTTGATGCAAGGATCGAAGCGCTGGTTAACAAAGCTTGTTTCGTTAGCGAGGAATTGCTCGAAAAGTGCAGGAGCGCGGAAAGACGTTCCATAGCTGCCACGGAAACGAAGCCAGTCATTGAGCGCCCAATTGAAGCCGAGCTTGTAAGTGAAGTTGCCGTTGTCGCTGTCGCTGACGCCATCGGACGCGCGGGTTGCCTTCACATTGGTGAGACGACCGGCAGCAGAGAGAGTCAGATCTTCGAAGAACGGCTGGTTTCTGAGTACCGGGATGCTGAGTTCGGCAAAAGCTTCTGTCGTCACGCTCTTGCCGGCAGTGATGCCCGAAGCCGAGGCGCCCCAAGCATTGCCGGCGCGAGTGATTTCGCCGGGAGTGTCGTCGATCCTGTCACGACGCGCGGTAATCCCTGCAGCTACGCCAAGCGGCCCAGCCGGCAATTCGAAGAGCTGCCCGCTGACCGAGGCTTCACCCGTCAGCTGGGTATAGATCGTCTGACCTTCTTCCCAATCGAAGAGAAAGCCAATCTGCTCCGGCGTCAGATTACCGCGAAGGAATTCTGGATCCGTCCAGGGAATGTCGATGCATTGCCGCCCGGAGATCGGGGTGGTCGTACCGACACATGATGCCGTTTGGAAGTATCCAGTGTCGTAAGCATCCTGCAGGATCTGCTGCGAACGATAACGGCCATCGCTACGGCTGTACTGGACGTAGGCTTCGTAGCGCCAGTTGCCAGCGGACGAAATGTCGCCACGCAGACCGCCCACGCCACGGTAGTAATCCACCTTCTGGCTGGAGTCTGACTGATTGGTGATGGCAGTCGGACTGATCAAGTTGACGCCTTCGAAGCCGTCAGCCCAATAATTGAACGTAGTGCCGGGGCCAGTGCCGTAGAGTTCACCCGTGTAGCCGAAATTCCAGAACTGGCGCCAGCCGTTCTGGTAGGTTTCGCGGCGATTGAACAGAAACTCGCCAAACAGCTCTACGGAATCCGACACCTCGAACGATGCTTCCGCATAGCCCGTGTAAAGATCCGTTTCGGGAATGATCGTCTGTTCAGCAACGAATGGATGGTACGCATTCTGCACCGCCATCGACGCTGCATCATATCCGGTTGGGAACCAGCCGTCAGGAGCGCCGAAATCCCCGAAATATGCAGGGTCGCCGTATGCAGGGATGCCAAGCGCGCCGCTGCCCGGACCATTGGCATACTGGTACTGTAACAGGACGGTGCGTCCGAAGGGCGATGTTTGCGTTCCAGTGTTCGGACCGCCCGGACCATCAAGCTGAAGGTTATCGATCAGATTGTAGGTCCAGATATGGCCCCAACGCAAATCCTCGCAATGAGGCTGACCGGTACGCGGATCGATCAGATCTGCGCGCGCACCGTTTTCATCGAAGATATTGGCTTCCGGGCATGCGAGGTAGCTACGGTCCCCACGCGCAAGTTCGTTCGTATGAGAATAGTCGCCAGCGATCGTAATGTGTCCGCGGCTGAAATTCTTCGTGTAAGCGGCACTGAGCCGATAATCTTCACCACCGGAATCGAATGGCACAGAAACATTGAGATCGAGCTTCAGCCCATCCTCGCGGTCCCCCGTGAGAATGTTGACGACCCCGGCGATTGCGTCGGAACCGTAAATCGAGGAGGCGCCGGTCTTCAGGATCTGGATGTCGTTAACGATCGAAAGCGGCAATACGTTGAGGTCGAAAGACGACACTGCGCCTCTGGTGCCTGCAGGACCGGCGCGCCGGCCATTGAGGAGGACAAGCGTTCGGTTCGCGCCCAAGCCGCGCAAATCGATCGTCTGCGCCCCTGGACCGCCATTGGTAACAAAATTCGACGACAGCGCTGATGTGATCTGGGTCGAACCTGAAGCGACCGGCGAACTCTGCAGAGCGCTGGCAAGATCGAGGCGACCTTCCCGTCGGGCGATCTCCGGGCTAACGATCGATATCGGGTCAGGGCTGTTATAAGGCGTGACCGTTGTGATGCGCGAACCGGTAACGACGATGGCATTGGATTCCGCTTCGGTAGCGGTTTCAGTTGTCGTCTCACTCTCCTCCAAGACGGATGCATCCTGGGCGGACGCAGCGGAGGACAGCGCAATGGCCGCGAGGCCCACGCTTGCCCACAGGCCGGATTTGCGATTTGTGAAAGAAGCAGGATTCTTCAAGTTTACCCCCCATGAATAGTACCTGAAGATCAGACAATATCGCTAAACGACCGTCTCCCAAGCTGGAATTTGTTCCTTGGCACGATTTTTCTGGTCACGCGTCCCGATTGCAACATTTCTGCAACTATGGGCGGGCTGCAGCAACATCGTTGTCGAGTGCTTAGGGGCGCTGGAATAAGTGCAATGACCTTGTGGAATCAGACCATGTCCTCTGGACGGACCAGGCGGTCGAATGTTTCCGCGTCGACCAGTCCCAGTTCGAGCGCGGCTTCCTTGAGGGTCTGGCCGTTCTTGTGCGCGTGTTTCGCGATCGTCGCGGCGTTGTCGTAGCCGATTTCGGGGGCGAGCGCGGTGACCAGCATGAGCGACCTGTCGACCAGGGCGGCGATCTGGTCCCTGTTCGCTTCGATCCCGTCCACGCAGCGTTCGGCGAAGCTCTCAATCCCGATCGCCAGCAGTTCGATGGAGCGGATCACGTTCGAGCCGATCAGCGGCATGAAGACGTTGAGTTCGAACTGCCCCTGCATGCCGCCGACGGTCACGGCCTGGTTGTTGCCGATCACCTGCGCTGCAACCATGGTCAGCATCTCGCACTGCGTCGGATTGACCTTGCCCGGCATGATCGAACTGCCCGGCTCGTTGGCGGGCAGCGACAGTTCGCCAAGGCCCGAGCGCGGACCGGAGCCGAGAAAGCGGATGTCGTTGGCGATCTTGTTGAGCGCCACCGCCAGCGTGTTGAGCGCGCCGGAGAAAAAGACGAGCCCGTCCTTTGCCGCCAGTTGTTCGAACTTGTTCGGCGCGGGTTCGAATTCGAAGCCGGTGATCTCGCTGATCGCGCCGCTCATGTCCTCGGCCCAGCCATCGGGCGCATTCAGCCCCGTGCCGACGGCAGTTCCACCAATGGCCAGCTTGCGGATATTGCCATTGAGGGCGCCCTCTATACGCGCCTTGCAGCTTATGAGCTGCGCGACATAGCCGGAGAATTCCTGCCCCAGGGTCAGCGGGGTGGCATCCTGCGTATGCGTGCGCCCGATCTTCACGATATCCGCGAAGGCTTCGACCTTGGCATTGAGCGAGGAGGTCAACCGGTCGAGCGCGGGGAGCAGCGCATCGCGGGTGGCGAGCGCCGTCGCTACATGAAGCGCGGTCGGGAAGCTGTCGTTCGAACTTTGCGATTTGTTGACGTGGTCGTTGGGATGGACCGGTTCCTTCCCGCCGCGCGTACCGGCGAGCTGCTCGTTCGCAATCCCGGCGATCACCTCGTTGACGTTCATGTTCGTTTGGGTGCCGCTGCCAGTCTGGAAGATGGTCAGCGGGAACTCTTCGTCATAGTCGCCCTTGCGGATTGCCGTTGCGGCGGCTTCGATGGCGTCGGCCAGCTTCCCGTCCAGCCCGTGCTTGCGATTGATGCGCGCGGCGGCCTGTTTCACCGCGGCCTGTGCATGGACGATCTGGATCGGCATGCGCTGGTGAGCGGGGAAAGGGAAGTTTTCCAGACTGCGCTGCGTCTGCGCACCCCAATAGGCGCTGCTCGCCACATCGATCGGTCCGATGGAGTCGGTTTCGGTTCTCGTGTCGGTCATGGTGTCGCTCCTGATACTCGCGCAGACGTCGACCCGATTAGGGTGCTATGCTCGCGCTGGCCACCCGTGGGCCGCCGACCCATCTTCCATTTCTTGCATATGTCGTTGCGCCGCGGACAATTGTTGTGTTCGCGGGGGCAGGTTAGGACGCAAAGGAAGGAGATGGCCTGTGCTGTATGTACTCCCGAACCGGCTTCGACCGATACTTCTGTTTCTTGCGCCGCTCTTGGCAATCTTTGCCGCGCGCATGGCCACTCACAGTGAAATTGCCGCTCGCTATCCGCGCACTGCCGCCTTGTGCTTTCTATGGATTGCCGCCGACAGCCTAACGTTGGCGCTCATCGCAAAAGCGCCGCGCAACCGGCCGCAACTGCGCGCCGTGCTGGGCGCAATCGCGACGGGTTTTCTGGTCGCGACCCTGGGCGCTCCCGATCCGGTCCGCGCTGCGCTGCTCGACATGCACGCCGTAGTTCTGGCGATGGCTCTGACCGTGGCCACTTATGCCGGGTGGAGCCTGTGGCGGGCCATACGGGTTTTTGAGCGAACCGGGTCTATCGCAGAAGCCGCGCAGCAGGTGCTGCCCGAATTGCTTGTGCGAATGGCAGCGTATGAATTCACCATGCTTCGCCTGGCGCTGTTCAGCTGGGGCGCACAGCCCAATGTCCCTGCGAAAACGCAGAGCTTCAGCTGTCACCGGATAGTCAATCCGATGATTGCCACTTTGCTGGTACTTCAGCTGATCGAGATTGGAGTGATGCATCTGCTGGTCAGCCACTGGAGCGCCACGGCAGCATGGATACTGTTTGCGCTGGGCGTCTGGGGTTTGCTTTTCACCATTGCACTGATGAAGGCGTTCCGGATTTATCCCGTGCTGATGGACGAAAACATGGTGCGTGTGAGGGCAGGAACGCTGACCGACTTCGCGGTGCCGCATTGCGAGATTGCAGGCGTCGATGCGGCCATTTCACTGGAAGACACCAAACGCAGCGACGTTCTACATGCCGCCATTCTGGCGCATCCGAACATTATCTTGCGGCTGAAGAAGCCAATCCGGCATCGCGGGCTTTTCGGTAAAACACGGACGGTCGAGCGGGTGGCATTCCGGGTCGACGAGCCAGAGCTGTTCCTCACCGCGCTGCGCGAACGTATTTAGTCGGACCCGAGGCACTTTTGCGTTGCATTGCGGTAGGGTTTGCCCACATCGTCAGAACAGAATGCTGCGCCAATACGAACTCGTAGAGCGGGTCAAGGAATACGACCCCGACGCCGATGAGGCGATGCTCAACCGCGCCTATGTCTATACGGTGCAGAAGCACGGCACGCAGACCCGGGCCAGCGGCGATCCCTATTTCAGCCATCCGGTCGAAGTCGCCGGGCTGATGACCGATCTAAAACTCGACCAGGAAACAATCGCCACCGCGCTGCTGCACGACACGGTGGAAGATACGCTGGCGACGATCGACGACATCGAGGCGAATTTCGGCACCGATGTCGCGCGGCTGGTGGACGGCGTGACCAAGCTGTCCAAGATCGAGCAGATGCCCGAGAACGAGCGCGCGGCGGAAAACCTGCGCAAGTTCCTGCTGGCCATGAGCGAGGATATCCGCGTGCTGCTGGTGAAGCTGGGCGACCGGCTGCACAACATGCGCACGCTGCATTTCATCAAGAACCCGGAAAAGCGCCAGCGCATCTCGCGCGAGACGATGGACATCTATGCCCCGCTGGCAGAGCGGATCGGGCTGTACGAATACATGCGCGAGATGCAGATGCTCGCTTTCGAACAGCTGGAACCCGAAGCCTTCCGGACCATCACCCAGCGGCTGGACCAGATCCGCAGCGAGGATGGGGGCCAAGTCGATGCCATCGCGCTCGACATGAAACACGCGCTGGCGGAAGCCGGGATAACCACCGAAGTATCGGGCCGCGAAAAGCACCCCTATTCGATCTGGCGCAAGATGGCCGAGCGCCATGTGAGCTTCGAACAGGTGACGGACATCATGGCCTTCCGCATCATCTGCGAGGAAGTGTCCGACTGCTACCGTGCCCTTGGGGTGCTGCATACGACGTGGCAGTTCCTGCCCGGCAAGTTCAAGGACTATATCTCGACCCCGAAGAACAACGGGTATCGTTCGCTCCATACCTCGCTGATCTATGGCAAATCCATGCGGGTCGAGGTTCAGCTGCGCACCCGCGAAATGCACCGGATCAACGAATTCGGCTTTGCCGCGCACTGGGCCTACAAGCAGGGCAATCGCCCCGACGGGCAGGTTGCCTGGCTGCGCGATCTGATCGAGATCGTGGATGCAAGCCACGATCCCGAAGAGCTGCTGGAGCACACGCGGCTGGCCATTTACCAGGACCGCATCTTCGCCTTCACGCCCAAGGGCGCGCTGTTCCAGCTACCCAAGGGGGCGACGCCGGTGGATTTCGCTTTCGCCGTTCACACCGATCTGGGCGCGCAGACGGTGGGCGCCAAGATCAACGGGCGGCACATGCCGCTGCGCACCCAGCTGAACAACGGCGACGTGGTCGAGATCATCAAGAGCGCGCAGGCCGATCCGCAGATGAGCTGGCTGGGCTTTGTCGTCACCGGCAAGGCGCGTGCGTCCATCCGCCGCGCAGTGCGCCTCAAGGAACGCGCCGAAGTGGCCGAAATCGGCAAGAAGCTGTTCGACGAGATCGCTTTGCGGGTGCCGGCAAAGATCGGCAAGAAAGCCCAGCGCGAGGCATTGCGGCGACTGGAAATGGACGAGGAAGAGGATCTCTATTACGCCATCGGATCGGCCAAGATTTCCGATCGCGAGGTGATGGAGGCTCTGGTTCCGGGAAGCACGGCAGAGCTGGAGGACGAGCCCGACTGGGCGAAGAGCGGCAAGGCCCTGTCGATCCGCGGGCTGACGCCGGGCGTCGGCTTCAAGCTGGCGGAATGCTGCCACCCGGTACCCGGCGATCGGATCGTCGGACTGCGCAAGCCCAATGAAGGCGTCGAAGTGCACACGATCGACTGCCATCACCTTGCCAGCGGTATCGACAGCGACTGGCTCGACCTGTCGTGGGGCAAGCGGTCGCGCGGGGCCACCGGGCGCCTGCGGGTGACGCTGTACGACCGGCCGGGCACGCTGGCCGAGATGGCAGGTATCTTCGCACAGAACCACGTCAACGTGACGAGCCTCGACCAGACCCAGCTCGACCATCCGTTCACCACCTACGAAATCGATCTGGAAGTACAGGACGTACCCCACCTCAACCGTATTCTCAGTGCCCTGCGCGCCAGCGATTCCATCGCTCAGGCGGAGCGGGTATGACCGCCGTCATCGGCATCGACCACGTGCAACTGGCCATGCCCCATGGGGGCGAACCGCATGCACGGCGTTTCTGGGTCGATGTCATGGGACTTGCCGAGGTGGCAAAGCCCGCACATCTGGCCGTCAACGGCGGCTGCTGGTTCGAAGGCGCCGGCATTGCGATCCACTGCGGGGTGGAGGAAGGTTTCCTCCCGTCGCGCCGGGCGCATCCCGCATTGCTGGTCGATGATCTGGCTGGCCTGGTGGCGAAGCTGGGCAAGGCGGGTATCCGCTACAAGCCGGGCAAGGATCTGGAAGGCTATCGGCGCGGCGATATCGCCGATCCCTTCGGCAATCGCATCGAATTGATGCAGAAGGTCTGACGGGGGACGAGGCCGCGCATCCGATCGGACGGCGGGTGCTTGCCAATCAGCTCATGTCTCGCGCCATCGATGCGGCGTCATTGACTGCCCGTGCGCCGGACCGGCACCGGAATATTGCAGATATCCGCGCCGCCCGCCGGCACGATGAAGAAGGGGTCGCGGCGGTTGGCGCGCGCTTCGGCATAGCGGGCGAAACTGGCGCCGTCTGTCGCGAGATATTCGAACGAGGGGCGCTCGGATGCGGGAAGGTCGGCAGCCACCCGGACGGTGAGGATCGGTGTGCGCATGGCTTCGTTTTCGTAAAAGCCGAGCTGGCCTTTGCCGCGCGGCAGGCTGGACAGATGCTCGATCCCTTCGACCACTCTGCCGACGAGCGCGATATTACGGTCGAGATGACGCGGCGCGTGCCCGATGACCGTATAGAGTTCCGCCCCCGTCCCCGCATCCGGCGACATGTTCCGTCCGACGCCCACCATGCCGTAGCAATGGATCGGCCAGACGGCTGCAGGTTCGCTTTCGTTGTCGGCGCCGATGTTGGATGCCAGCGGCCATCCGCGATCGAACAGCGAAAGCTGCGCATAGGAATCGATGAGGCCGTTGGCGATGATCACGCCGGCCGTTTCGTCGCTCGTCGAAAGCACATGGCCGGTTTTCAGCGCAAGATCGCGGGTCGAATCCGCCAGGAGGGTGGACAGGCCGATCGCCTCGCCAGGCGCCGTGTAGTTCCGCTCGTCCGTCGCGATCAGGCCATCGGGCAGCGCCTTGGCCTCGCCCGTGCTTTCGGGATTGTCGTAATTGGCATCGCCCCACTGGGCGACATAATTGTCCTGCACGCGGTTGACGGTGATGTCGTCGAACCAGCCGACACGCGCGAACGTGCGAATGTTTGCAACCCAGTCCTGGCTGAAGGGCGCCGGCATGAGCTGGATCACCACCTTGCGTTCCGATCCGTCCGCGGCAGGCGCCAGGGTCATCACCAGCAGATCTTCGGGCGGGATGGCGACCCATTCGTCCGCGGGGGCCTGATCGACGATCTCCGCAGGCGAGGGCGGCGCAGGCGCTGCCTCCTGCGCGAAGGAGGGGGCGGCGAGCGCAAGCAGCGCGGCGAGGGAAATCAGCGGTCTCGTCATCGCGCATGGCGTGCCACCGTGCGCGGGAAAACAAAAGCCCCCACCTGCGCATTGTAGGGGCAGGAGGGGGCTTCGAGACGGAGTTCGCAGGGTATGCCTGATCCGCGCAGCTCCGTCGCAGCCCGGATATTACTCCCATTTATGCAAATGCCAATAACACGCATCCCGTCCCGGCTTGCGGAATCATCGCCTCGCCGCTAGAGGCGCGCCTTCCTTGCTTGGCATGTCCGGGCGGGGAATGCGGAGCAGTGGCCGAGTGGTCGAAGGCGCACGCCTGGAAAGTGTGTATACGGTAACCCCGTATCGAGGGTTCGAATCCCTCCTGCTCCGCCATTTTCCTGTCTTATGCGGACATGTAGGCGGTGCGCCGAGGCTCCCTATAATCCGACGAATTCTTCGCCCAGGGCGAGGGGGCTTTCAAACTTTTCGTCCTCGGGGGCGCCGACGGCGGGTTTGGCGCGCACGTGTTTCTCGTTCTTCACGCAATCGACCATGAAGGCGCCGAGATCTCCTATGCGGCAGCGGAAGGCTTCCTGGGGCAGGTTTTCGTCATCGACCAGCAATTCGCCGTTGGCCGGCTTTTCGATGAGCCAGGCGGGACGCACGGCGGTCCATTCGAGATTTTCCGCCTCTTCCAGAGATGCCTCCATTTCCTTCATCTGTTCCAAGATGTTGTGCAGCGCCGGGACGACCGTGAGCTTGAACCACTTCGGCAAGCTGGGCTGATCGGCGACGAAGGCCGCAGAGATTACCACAATCCGGTCGATGCCAGCACGCTGCATGCCGTCCAGAATATTGCCGGTGCCCTTGGTGTAGAGCGGGGGAGGGGACATGGCATTGCTTGGCGAGAAGGCGACACCCAGCGTCGAAATTACCGCATTGCAGCCTTCCATTGCGTCGGCGAGATCGTCTTCGAGCACGTCTGCCTGGCGATAGGTCACACCTTCGAGGCGGTCCTCCTCATCCGGCTGCGAGCGGTCGATAGCCACGACCTCGAGCCCGGCACGCAAGGCATGTCTGACAACTTCGCGACCGGTTGCGCCGCTGGCGCCGAACACTGCAATCCGTTTCTGGCTCAAATTCGATACTCCCGCATCCCGTTTGCCGGGATAAATTGTTGCAATTGACCGTTTCCAAACCGCAATTCCGACCGCTATGTTCCCTCGCACGCGCAGGGAATTATCGAGTTTCAGGCTGCCTCGGCGGGGTCGATCCATTTATCCGGGAGTGATGCGAATGTTTGCCGGCAGTTATTGCGGAAGCCCACCGGGCCTCCACGAAATCGCCATGCGGTGGAATTTCGATCCGGCACTGATCGCTGTCCTGGCATGCGGGCTCGCCTTGGCGTTGCGGGCACGCAATCGGTTGGCAGCCGCCGGGGTCGCGCTGCTTGCGGTCGCTTTCGTTTCGCCGCTCTGTGCTGCGAGTGTTACGCTGTTTTCGGCCCGCTCGGTCCATCATCTTTTTCTAATCGCGGCTTCGCTGGCCTTTGCGATGGCGGTGCGTGACAGCGGTACGTCGAGCCGTATTGTGCGTACGCTATCCGGCCTTCACTTCCCGGTCGGCCCCGCAACGATCGTCATGACCGTCGTGCTATGGGGCTGGCATGTGCCGGCGCTCTACGATGCTGCGCTCTCCAACATGCTGGTGTACTGGGCGATGCAGCTCTCGATCCTCGCGACGTCCTTCGCGTTCTGGCATGCGGTTTGCCGGGCGGGCGCGGTGGGTGCAGTTGGCGGGCTGCTGGGCGGCATGGTGCAGATGGGTTTTCTGGGCGCACTGCTGACATTTGCAGCGCGGCCGTTTTATCTGGTCCATATCGTCGCTGCGCCATCATGGGGAATTTCGGCGCTGGCCGACCAGCAACTGTCCGGGCTCATCATGTGGGTCGGCGGGATGGCGCCTTTCGCGATCGGCACAGCCGTGATCGCTCGCAAGGCATGGTTGCGTCAGGACGACATCATGCCCGTCGCCGGCATTGTCCGGAACCCGGCCTGAGATGATTCTCTCCCTCGTCAAGGCGGTTCACATCGCCGCTCTCATCATATGGTGTGCAGGGCTGGTGGGTCTGCCGCTCATGCTCAGCAAGCACGAAATCGGGGAGGGTCAGGGCAGCTATGCCCAGCTGCGTCTGCTGACCCATCGCGCGTATTCCTATTTCGTGACTCCCGCCGCCATCATTGCCATTACCGCAGGCACCGCACTGATTTTCCTGGCTGGCGCCTTCACCTTGTGGATGTTCGTGAAGCTGCTGGTCGTCGGCGTTCTGGTCTCGCTACACGCTTGGATCGGGCATCTGGTGATCCTGATGAGCGAGAGGCGGGGCAGCTTCGTTCCGCGAAGTGCGCTGCCCACGCTCCTGCCGATCGTCGTCGCGATGGTGGCGATCCTGTTTCTGGTACTGGGCAAACCGACACTCGACAGCTTCGCCCCGGCCTGGCTGGACCACCCGCTCGGTCATGAACTCCCGGTCGACGAGACCCCGATTTGATACTCGAAAACAAGCTTGCCCCCGTGCCAGCCGGTGAACCCGGTGAAGGCGACGGCGAAGGCGGAGATCATGATGCCAAATGGCAGCACGGCCTGTTCATATCCGAGCAGTCTGAAACCCCAGTTCATTCCCAGAATGGACAGCAGCATCACGGCGATGATGAAATGCGTCCAGCTGGCGGCGCGCTGGCGGATACCGGGCACACTGAGCAGCTCGATCGTGCCGGTCACCCCGGCGAGAACGCCGAACAGAAACGCCATGCCGGCCGCCCACAACCCGGCCCGCGCCCAGAAAATGTCGCCGGTCCACCAATAGAATATGTCCGCACCAAGAACGCAGGCGGTCAGCGCAATCGGGAAAGCAACCAGCATCGCATGAATGGGATGACCGGCCAGAGCGATGCGCGATTCGAGGCGATGAAAATTGGGCTGCTGTTCGACCGGATCGACCAGCTCGTCGGGGTTCCCCTCAACCAGTTCCTTTTCGGCAACCTCTTCGTGCAACGTGTCGGTCAATGGTTTCATCCTCTGCGTAATCGGGTGCGTGCGGCGAGCGCGATGTTCGCTCTTGCCCCTCTTGCGGCCTGCAACGGGTCATTGTCCACAATCGATCCTGCCGGACCCTCCGCCTTGCGGGTGGCAGACCTGTGGTGGTGGATGCTTGGCGGGTCCCTGTTGTTGTCGGCCCTGGTCTTTACCCTTCTATTCATGGCTCTGTTCGGGCGCGGTATCGCAGACCGCCAGAAGCCGGATCGAAAGGGTGTGTGGATCGGTTGGCTAGGCCTGGCCATGCCGATCGGCGTTCTTTCGGTTCTGCTCGTCTACGCCCTTTGGGTGGGCGAGCGCAGCCTGCCCACTGGCACCGCAGCAGTACGGGTCGAGGCTACCGCATACAATTACGGTTGGACATTCTGTTACGAAGACGGAAGCTGTTCGGAAGGGGTGATGCGCATTCCAGCCGAACGCCCGGTCGACATCGACATAACGGCCACCGACGTGATCCACAGCCTCTGGATACCCCGACTGGCAGGCAAAATGGATGCGATCCCCGGCCAGGTTAACCGCCTCAGGATCGAAGCCGAAGCGCCGGGGCGTTACGAGGCCGTGTGCGCGGAATATTGCGGCATAGGCCACGCCGATCATCGTTTTGTGGTCCAGGCGTACGACATTGGCGATAGGCCGGACGCACTGGAGGCGGCACCATGAAAGCAATCCAGCTCCACCGCGATCTGACGCGCATCTGGGAAGGCGAGCCGGGCTGGCGCGGCGTTCTCACCAGCGTCAGCCACACCGATCTGGGCAAGCGCTTCATCATTGCGGCAGCCGTTTTCTTTGGGATCGGGGGCGTGCTCGCCATGCTTATCCGGGCTCAACTTGCGACGCCCGAAAGCGCTTTCGCCGGACCGGAGGTCTACGGACAGATCTTCACGATGCATGGCAGTATCATGATGTTCCTGTTCGCCATTCCCATGCTGGAAGGGCTGGCCATCTATCTGCTGCCCAAGATTCTTGGCGCGCGCGATCTCGCCTATCCGCGGCTGACTGCTCTTGGCTGGTGGTGTTACCTGTTCGGCGGTTCGATCATGATCCTGGCGCTGCTGGGCGGCGTGGCGCCCGATGCGGGCTGGTTCCTCTATCCGCCGCTGTCGGGCAAGGAGTTTACGCCCGGCGTCAATTCGGATGTCTGGCTATTGGGCATTACCTTCGTCGAGATTTCGGCGATGTGCGCCGCGATCGAAATCGTGGTGACTATCCTGAAGTTCCGCGCTGCGAACATGTCGTTGACCAGAATGCCGATCATGGCGTGGTATCTGTTGGCGACGGCAGGAATGATGATCTTCGGCTTTCCGCCGCTGATTCTCGGGTCGATCCTGCTGGAACTCGAACGCGCGTTCGGCTGGCCGTTCTTCCAGCCCGAACTCGGCGGATCGCCGCTCCTGTGGCAGCACCTGTTCTGGCTGTTCGGCCATCCGGAAGTCTATATCATCTTCCTGCCGGCGGCCGGTGCGCTGTCCACCATCATTCCGGTCATGGCACGCACACCGCTCATCGGGTACGGCGCGATCGTGACCGCGGTCATGGCGCTCGCCTTTCTCAGCTTTGGCTTGTGGGTCCACCACATGTTCACCACCGGCATTCCGCACATGGCGCTGGGCTTTTTCTCTGCCGCATCGGTGCTGGTTGCGATACCGACTGCCGTCCAGATATTCGCCTGGATCGGTACGATCTGGGCAGGGCGACCGAAATTCACGCTGCCGATGTATTACATAGTCGGTTTTTTCATCGTCTTCGTGCTGGGCGGCCTGACGGGCGTGATGCTTGCGATCGTGCCCTTCGACCAGCAGGCACACGATACCGCCTTTGTAACCGCACACCTGCATTACGTGCTTGTCGGTGGGTTCGTATTCCCGATGCTGGCAGCGGCTTATTACTGGATGCCGCACGCCACAGGGCGGACACGCGTGATGCGATTGGGCATAGCCGCCTTCTGGCTGATCTTCATCGGTTTCAACCTGACGTTCCTGCATATGCATCTGACGGGTCTGCTAGGCATGCCGCGTCGCATGTACACCTATCCTGCGGAAGCGGGATGGACCTGGCTCAACCTGATATCCTCCGTCGGTAGTTTCATGCAGGCCTTTGGTTTCGGCCTCTTCGCGATCGACATCGCATTGCAGCGACGGGTCGGCAATCGTTCGCGGCGTGACCCATGGAATGCCGAAACCCTGGAATGGGCGATGCCTACCCCGCCGCCGCAGTATAATTTCGCCAGCCTGCCCACGGTCGACTGCCGCGAACCGCTTACCCGCGATCGCCTGCTGGGCGCGGGCCTCGCTGCTGGCAGGGGGTTGCTGGGCCGTACGATCGGCCACCGCCGAGAGACGCTTGCCGTGGACATGGTTACTGGCGCGCCGGAGCATGTTGCCATCCTGCCCGGGCCGAGCATCGTTCCTTTCCAGACCGCTCTGGTCATCGGCGGCTTCTTCCTGTCGATGCTGTTGAGCCTGTATTGGCTGGCGCCGGTTTTCATTCTCGGTACGGCGGTCATGGTCTGGCGCTGGACAGCGACGACTGGAACAACCGAGGACGACGGGCCTGTCGATACCGGACAGGGTGATCGATTACCCACCAGTTTCGCGGTGCGCGGCAGCGTGGGCTACTGGGGCAGTGTGCTGGCAATCGCGGCGAGCGCAACGCTGTTCGCCTCGCTGGTGTTCGGCCATTTCTTCCTTTGGGTCGTTGCCCCCAACTGGCCTCCGCCTGGCGACTTCGGCGCATATTTCCTCGAACCCGCGCTGGTGACAGCAGGTTCACTCCTTGCTCTGGCCGCACCGCGGATCGGCGCGCGCGATTTTGCACGATCGAGAAACGGCGCCATGGTAACTGTTTGTGGTCTCGCATTGGCCATTGCCGGTCTTCTCATCGGTGCAATTCGCCATTTGCCGAGCCCCGGCGAGCATTCGTTCGCCGCCGTCGGCTGGACGCTGGCAAGCTACGCGGTCTTCTCGGCAATTGTCGGGCTGCTCGCGCAGGTATTCATAACCCGGCGGATCGCGAGCGGGCATACGACCCCCGACCGCCCCCATGAATTGCGCATCGCTGCGGTATGGAGTGATTACGGGGCCGCCGTCGCACTGGCTGTTACCTGGATACTGTCGCTGTCGAGTGCATCGCTATGACGGCGCTGATCCGCATGATCTCCGGCCTTGTATTGTGGAGCATGGCTTTTGCAGTGCTTTACGCACTGCAAGGGCTGGGCTGTGCACGAGGCTGGACCGATCCGGCCGTATTCGGCCTTACGCAGACGAAGGCGGTTCTGCTTGCGGTCTGGGCGGGGCTGATTGCCTCACAGGTCGTCCTGCTGCTTTGGCTGCTGCGACGACGCGATACGCAAATGGAGCGCATCGGCATAGCGATTGGGTGGATCGGCCTCGGCGCTACCGTGATCACGGGGCTGCCAATCCTGGCAATATCGACCTGCTTCTGACGTACGCTCTTAGCGCGTCGATTGGCGCGCTTCGCCAGCCGGTACAGCCGAACCGCCTTGCAAAGCGACACGCCAAACGGTGTTTGAAACATCATCTGCTATCAGTAATGCCCGGCGCTGTTCATCGAACAGCACTCCGACAGGGCGTCCGCGGGCGTGCCCATCCTTCAGGAAGCCAGTAGCAAGGTCGATAGGCTTGCCCGAGGGGCGCCCGTTTCGGAACGGCACGAAAGTAACCTTGTAACCCGACGGATCGCTGCGGTTCCAACTGCCGTGTTCACCAACGAATGCGCCTTCGGAGAAGGGGCCCCCAAGGCCGCCGTTCGTGGTGAAGTCCAGTCCCAACGCGGCGACATGCGAACCAAGAGCATAATCTGGCGCTATCGCCTTGCGCACCAGATCAGGCCGCTGCGGGCGAACACGGGGATCAACATGTTGACCGTAATAGCTATAGGGCCAGCCATAGAAGGCGCCCTGGCGAACGGATGTAAGATAGTCGGGGACCAGCTGCGGCCCGAGCTCGTCCCGCTCATTGACGACCGCCCACAATTGCTCGGTCCAGGGATTGATGGACAGGGCAGTCGGGTTGCGGATGCCGGAGGCGAAGATGCGGTTAGCACCGGTCTGGCGGTCGATTTCCCAGATCACCGCGCGGTCTTCCTCCACATCCATGCCGCGCTCACCGACATTGCTGTTCGAGCCTATGCCGACATACAGCTTCGAGCCGTCCGGGCTGGCGGTCATGGCCTTGGTCCAGTGATGGTTGATCACCGATGGCAGCTTGGTCACCTCGGTGCCCGGGCCATCGATACGCGTAGCGCCTTCGGTGTAATCGAAGCTGACCAGATTTCCCTGATTGGCGACGTAAATCTTCCCGTCGACGAAAGCCAATCCGTACGGAGCATCGAGCCCGTCGATGAAGGTGGTCTGCAGATCGGTCTGCCCATCGCCGTCACGGTCGCGCAGCAGGGTGATGCGGTTGCCGCCTTCGACCGAACTTTTACCGCGCTTCTTGATCATTCCGGCGATGACATCCTTCGGACGGACGGCCGGGGCGTGTCCGCCCGATCCTTCGGCAACCAGTATGTCGCCATTGGGCAGAAGCAGCATCTGCCGCGGGATTTTAAGGTCTTTCGCAATCGCAGTTACCGTAAAACCTTCGGGCACGGTCGGAAGTTCGCCGCCCCAGCCTTTCGGTGTGGGAATTTTCATGGCGGGCAGGAGCGTGTCGCTTTGCTGAGGAAGGTCGGGCCGTTCGCCTGTCTGATCCAGATCGGGATCGCTTTGCGACTGGCACGCGGCGAGGGAAGCTGCGAGAGCGAGAAGGACGATCCGTTTCATGCCCGATACTCCTTAACCTGGGTTTGGCCATAGGCGAGGAAGGCTGCGACGAAGGCCAGGATCGTACAGAGGATCGAGAGGACAAGACCGAAGGTGCCGACCGAATGCCAACCATCACGTGCGTGCTGAAAAGCGTTGAGGACGCCGGCAATGAACATCAGCGCGACCACGATCACATATGCCCACCCGCGCTGCCTCGTGCGGCCAAGGAACTGGCTGACAAGGGCCCAGGCAAGAACAAGTCCCGCAAATACATCGGCCCCGGCAATCAGCCAGGATGAAAAATTGGTCCACTGGATGACCGCCGTGTTGAGATAGGTGATGTCGGACAAGAGTGCGGCGGGGTATAGCGCGACGGGAAAAGCAAGCAGGATCGCATGTATCGGGTTGGTGAATGACCTGGTTCGAGCAAGCGTTTCAGCCATGTAAATTTCCTCCGATTGTCATGCACTCCTCAACGCTAACCCCTCGTGGGAAAAATGGTGCCGGTGCCTGCTGCATTTTAGTACCGCTGACGGAAGCTGTGTCTTGCTCGGTCCCCGTTCCAGCAGGCACGCCGGAGCCTGCTTTCTTTACGTTTTGTTAACCTCGATTTCCTAGCGAACGGGGCTCGAAGCATCGTGAAGAAGCGGCGGCTACTCAGCTACTAGAATGTCCTTTTCTTGAAACTTTCAGCGCAAAGATTGCGCATCGGGCTCGTCGGGTGGGTCCTGGTCGCCTCATGTATCGGTACGCTGATCATTCTCGCCTTTCTGGCGATCTCGACAAATCGTGGTTTCGAGGAAAACGACCGGCTTCGGCATCTCGTAACCGACTCATATGACGCAAGGTCGGCGCTGCAGGAGTTGATGACCCTGCATCAGGATATCGAGATAGGTCAGCGCGGTTATGCCATCACCGGTGATACCGCTTTCCTCGAACCATATCGCGTTGCCGAAGCGCAAGTCGAAGGCCAGCTGAATGCAGTCGCCGCACGAACGAGCAAGATCGGCTCAACGCAGCTGGTTGCGCAGCTCAGGCAGGCGTCCCGTGACAAGCGAGATTTTGCCAAACGCACGATCGCCCTGGTCGCCGACGGTCGGCGCGGGGAAGCCCAGCGACTGATAGCGACCGGAGCCGGCAAAGTGCTGATGGACCGCGTTCGCGGATTGGTCGAAGAACTATCCGAAGTCGAACGGCTGATGCTGGATCGGAGCACCGCCAACGCCGAAACCGATCGGCAGAAGCTCCAAGGGCGGACGCTGGGGCTTGAAATCGGGCTGATCCTCTTGCTGACACTGGCCGGTCTGCTGGTCTTGCGCAGCCAGTTGAGCAGGCAATCGGCTCTGCGCCGGGCCAGCGATATGGCGGCGCGTCAGGAAGCGATCTTCGACAGCTCGATGGATGGCATGATCGTGCTGAACCCCAGCGGCAGTATCGAAAGCATAAATCCCGCTGCGGCATCCATGTTCGGCGCTAGCGCGAGTTCTCTCCTGCGGCGCGATATCGGCATCCTGTTCGAAGTCGCGCCAGATCGTGGACAGATCGAGACTTTCCTCGCCAGGCTCAAGGCCAAGCGTAGCGAGAACAAGGGCCGTATTCAGGAATTTTTCGGCCGACGCAGCGATGGAACGATTTTCCCGCTGGAAGTCTCGGTCAGCCCGGTCGATCTCGCCGACCGGACCAGCTTTGTAGCGGTGTTGCGCGACGTAAGCGAACGCCGCGAAGTCGAGCAGATGAAAAGCGAATTTGTCGCCACCGTCAGCCACGAGCTTCGTACACCGCTTACGTCGATTGCCGGCTCGCTCGGCCTGATAAATGGTGGCGCAGCGGGCGAGGTGTCGCCCAAAGTCGGGCGACTGATCGAAATCGCGCATAGTAACGCAGCCCGGCTTGTCAGGCTGATCAACGACATTCTCGATATCGAAAAGATCGAGGCGGGGCGGATGCAATTCGATATTCGGCCGCTCGCACTCGCACCATTGCTCGATGCGGCTGTGCATCAGGCGGCCGGCTTCGCCGGTCAATACGATATAGCGCTCCGTATAGAGCCGTTCCCGCCCAATGCCGGAGTGCTGGCCGACGAGGACCGCTTGATGCAGGTGATGACGAACCTGCTGTCGAACGCGATCAAGTTTTCGCGGCGCGGAGAAACGGTCACCGTGGCCGTACGGCCGCTCGATCGTCGATATCGTATCAGCGTGACCGATTGCGGTGAGGGGATTTCGGAAGTCTTTCGCGCGCGCATTTTCCAGAAATTTGCCCAGGCCGATGCATCGGATTCCCGGCAGAAGGGCGGCACCGGGCTTGGGCTCAGCATCGTGAAGGAAATCGTTACACGCCTCGGCGGTTCGATCAGCTTCGATACTGTGGAAGGCAGGGGAACCGTCTTCCACGTCGACCTGCCCGCGGCCGAGCTCCATGGGCCGGTTGCGATCGAAGCACGACCGCAAGAGCGCCGCGACCCCGAACCATCGCTGCCGACGATTCTCCATGTCGACGATGATCCGGACATGCTGGCCGTCGTGGAAAGCGCCTTCGAAGGCAAGGCACGCCTTCATTCTACGCAGAGCATGTCTCAGGCACGAGCGTTTATCCGTCGCAGTAAATATGATGCAGCAATTCTCGATGTCGGCATGCTCGATGGATGTGGCACGGACCTGGTCGCTCCACTGCGCGAGCGTTCACCCACCGTGCCGATCATGCTGTTCACCGCACAGGAAGTCGAACCTGCAGCACGTAATGGTATCGATCTCGTCTTGGTAAAATCTCGCGCCAGTCTGGATACGCTGGTCGATCAAACCATCGACCTGATCGAGGCGCGCAAAAATAAGGGAATAGGCCCGTGACCAGCGAAATCCTCTACGTCGATGACGAGGCCGATATCCGCGAGATTGCAGAAATGGCCATTGGCTTGGACCCATCGTTGATCGTGCGCACTTGCGGATCAGGCCAGGAAGGTTTTGAGCAAGCCCGGCAGTCTCCGCCAGATCTGATGTTGCTCGATGTCATGATGCCCGGATTGGATGGACCAGGCGTGTTGAGCCTGTTGCAAGAGGATCCGGTTACTGCATCCGTGCCCGTTGTTTTTATCACCGCCCGCACGCAGGAGCAGGAGATCGCCCACCTGAAGCAACTCGGTGCGCGGGGCGTTATCGCCAAGCCATTCGATCCCATGACACTGGCCGAACAAGTGCGGAGCTTTCTCGATGGATGACATCGACGAACGCCTCGCAGCCTTTTCCAGGCTGTTCGCGGAGCAGGCCGGCGCCAGTGCCGAAGCGATCGAAAATGCGTCGAACACGGGCGATGTGCATAGGCTCCAGCAATTGTGTCACAGTCTGGCGGGGCGCGCGGGCATGTTCGGCGAAGCGGCGTTGGGCGACGCTGCTAGCCGTATCGAGCAAGCGCTGGAAGCAGGGCAGTCGCCACAAAACCTGTCAGCTGCAATCGACGGGCTGACGGCCCAGCTCAGGGTGGTCCATGCACGAGTGCACCCATAACGCAGCGGAGCTGAAGCGGGGTGGACCGGCGCTCGATGAGGGTGTTAGGCCTGTCGGCCCCCATGATTTGACCGGTGCAACAGAATGACCAAGGTACTCGTAGCCGACGACGATCCGTTGACAATGGCGGGCATCACGACACTGCTCGACAAAACCAATTTCACCGTGGTTGCGACGGTAAACACAGGCGCCGCGGTGCTGGATGCACTTCCCGGCGCGCGGCCCGAACTTCTGATCCTCGACAACGATATGCCCGAAAGAAGCGGGCTGGATGTTCTGCGCACTTTACGCAGCAAGGGCGACGATCGCCCGGTGGTACTCCTCACCAGCCGGCTGAATGACGAGCTTGCCCGAGAGGCGGTGAAATTGTCGGTCAACGGCATCGTCATCAAGTCCACGGCGCCTCGTGACCTGCTGGTCTGCCTCGAAAGCGTCGTCCAGGGGCGTCGGTGGATCGATCAGGAAGTCATGCAGCGGGTGATGGAACAGGCCATGTCGCCCGATGCGCCGCGCGACCCCTTCGACGCGCTGAGCGCGCGGGAACGCGCTGTCGCATCGCTGGTCCAGCGCGGGCTACGCAACAAGGAAGTCGCCAGCGAACTGGGCCTCACCGAAGGGACGGTGAAGGTCCATCTTCACAAGGTTTTCGACAAGCTCGGCATCCGCGGAAGAACCGAATTGATCCTCCTTGCGCAAGGGCGTGGCGACTGAGGTTATATCGAAAGTAATAGGCGCTTTTCGCCGAAGGTGAGGGCGTTTGTCTCCGTCGGGTGAATGGCTCGAAATCAACCAATGACGCATCTGTCTGGCATATCGGCGACATGGGGTCGCCGGCTGCAACAGGCGGATAATGAAAACTCTTCACGCGCTCGGAATGGCGATGCTGGTTGTGATCTTCGCGATCGCCGGCCAGCCCGTGCGCGCGCAGACCACCGCCTATGCGGCCGGCCAGGGTGCGGTAAACAGCATCGAAGTGGGCGTAGAGGTTCGCGCCTCGGTAACCGGCCGCTGCGGTTTTGCAACGTCGGGCGCACCTTCGGGCACGATCGATCAGGCCGATTTCGATGTGAACGGCTTCAGCCGCGATTTCGCAATCCAGCTCAACTGCACGGGCGCCTCGCGCATTGCCGTGTCCTCGCTCAATGGCGGGATGGCCAGCCAGGCAGCGGGCGGCTCTGGATATCAGACCAAGGCACCTTACCGTGTCGCCCTCTATATGGTGGCCGACAACGGTACGAATGCTTCGGCCACCTGCGATGCGGCCACGCTGTCGGCGGGTGGCTCGTGCAGCTTTGCAGGAACCGCGACCGCAGCCCAGGGGCTCCGCCTTGCCGGAGCCTCGACGAAGGTAAACGGATCGTATCTTCGTGTCAGCGCACCCGCCTATACCGGAAGCGACACGCTCGTATCGGGCCGGTACGCCGACACGCTTTCGGTCACTGTCAGCGTGAGTCCCTAACGTCATGGTAACGAACAAGATTCGCCCTTTGTTAGAAACTCGCCTATACCTCCGACGGTGTGACGAAACTGCATATAATCCGTTCGGCCAGAATTCGCGCGATTGCCGCGCAGTCGACATGTATTGCAGCTCTGTTGTGTTCAGTTCCATCGGCGGCGCAAAGCGCGGCAGAGGTGGACATTACCGGTCATGTGGCGCCGCGCTGCTGGGTTTCCGATCCGAAGGCTGTGGTCGTGATGTCCACCCCGGCGGCCAACGCTCGCCGTGCGGTCTGCAATCATTCCGTCGCTCGATCGGTGTCGGAAAACTGGACCGTCATGGCGAAGTTGCAGAGGCAGCCGCGCGGCCCGCTCAGGCCGATACCGGTTCAATCGGCAGAATTCTCTTCTCGCGCTGCACTGGAGATCGTCGTATCGCCTCAGGTATGAGGCGTTGGACAGTAGGTTTTGCAGCCGCCGCCGCGGCTTTCGCGATAACATCGCCGGCACAGGCTCAATCGCAGATTTCGTCGGTTTGCGGCGTTACCGGTACGGCTACCGCACCGGCCAGCATCACTTATGATCCATTTTCGCCCGGTGGCCTTTCGGAAGTGACCATCCCGCTGATCCTGCGGCGCAATCGCGGTATCCTCCTCGGCCGCACGGATGAGGTCAGTCTCGTCATTGTCGCCCCCACGGGCTCGCCGCCGCTCGACGTGACCTATCGCGGTTTCCGGGTGATTTATCCCGAAGGATCGACGGCGGGTCGTCCCCGGTCGCTGGATTCGCGCGACAACGGCGCCGGTTCGGCAGGTGAAATACGATACAATTTCGGCGGCATTCTGAGCTCGGATTTGTCCAATCCGCTCAACCTGCGCGTGACCGTGCCGCCTGGTACCGATCTGTCGGCCGGCGAACCTATTGTCCTCGACCTGCTTTACATCTGTTCCGGCATCGGCGGACTGGCGAGCTTACCAGTTCCCGTTCGCGAACCGGGCACCATTCGGATCAACGTCAACACGGTTAGCGCGCTTCAGGCTTATTATGCCGGTTCCCCGCTCGACTTCGGCGAAATCGGTGATGCCAGCACCACGGCGGTACTGGCAGCGCCCGAACGTTACACGACGCCCGCAGGAAATTCGCTGCGCGTGCGCAGCTCCGGCCCGTTCGAGGTGAGGATGCGCTCGCAGAACGATTTCCGCCTTACCTATCCGGGCGGCAACCTCGGCGATGCGTCGCAGGCGATCCGCTACAGTGCGCGCTTTTTGGGGCAGGAGGTGACCTCCAATGCCTCTTTCGGAACGCGGACCTGTGCTCGTGCGGGCATGGACGGAAGCGCAGGGGTTCTGCCGCTGCGCGCCACATTGAAGGAAGGCGGGGCGGCCAAGACGCCGGCCCCCAACTACAGTGACGTGATCAGCATCACTTTCACGCCGGTGGTCACGGCTGCGTCCGCCAGCAACTGCGCCGGGCTCTGACCGCCCGCAACCTATACCCAAGGGTATAGCGAATAACGCTCAAAGTTAGCGCCGTTTTCGCCACCCGCTAAATGGGGCGACCGGCGATTCCCGGCTATTTCCAACTCATCGGGGTGACGAGCCCCTCTGAAATTCTGATTGGAGATACGAAATGAAAAAGCTGGTTCTTTCCGTCCTGGTTCTCGGTTCGGCACTCGGCGCTACCCCTGCTTTCGCGCAGGCAACCGGATCGGTTGACGTCACGGGCTCGGTTGCAGCACGCTGCCTCGCCGTTTCGCCCATCAGCGGCAACATCACCCTTGGCGAACTTGCGAAGACCGACGGCACTGTCGACCCGAGCTTTGCCGGCAACACCGGCGGCCTTACCCGCAACTTCACCGTGAAGTGCAATGGCTCCAACCCGAAAATCTCGGTTGATGCCAAGCCGCTGATCAATGCCGCTGCAACGAACGTACCTGCGGGCTACACCAACACCGTCCACTACACCGCGACGCTGGTTGCCACCGGTGCCAAGGGCGGAACCACTCCGGTTGCCGACCAGTCTCTGACCGCAGGTGCCACCTCGGCCCAGGTCGGTGACCGTCTGGCCGCCACGTCCAACAATATCACGCTGACGATCGGCAGCGGGCTTACTGCGGATCCGGCTGCGATCCTCGACGCCGGCACCTATGCCGGTAAGGTGGAAGTCACCATCGCACCGACCGCCTGACAGGGGGGGTTCCGGCAGGCGCGGGGGCAGCCTGCCGGAAATTTTTGGAATTCTTCATGGTCACACATAATCCGGCTGATCTCGCGACCGAACTGCGCTTAAGGGCGCAGGATGCCGAGGGCGAGGAGCGTAACGAGCTGCTGTACCTCGCGATCGAATATGAACGCATGGCGCAGGAAACCGGTCTGGCAGCGCGCCCCGAATGGCGCGGAGTCGCCATTCCGAAGTAAGTGCTGCCGCAGGGAAACACCCCTGGGCCTATCCGGCGGTTCGCGGCAATTCGTCCTTGGCGAACCGGGGTGGGTCAGTCCATGGTCGCCCGATAAGACTGTCTCGCAAGGAGTATCCATTGCAGTCACTTAGGAAAATTGCGGTCGCGCTGCTAGTTACGGTTCTTGGGGTGGTCGGCTCTGTCGCCGCCTATGCAATGATCGTCCAGCCCGTAGTCATCGACTTGACGACAGCTGGCCGCGGTATGAGCGATGTCGTGACTGTCGAGAATACCTTCGACAAACCGCTGCCGGTCGAAATGCGGATCGAGGCGCTGGAACTGAGCAGCGACGGCGTGACCCCGACCGGGGTCGATCCCGGCGAACTGGTGGCCTTTCCGCCCCAGGCGCTGATTCCTCCCGGCCAGCGGCAGAGCTTCCGCGTACAGTATGTCGGCGATCCCGACCTTGCGCGCAGCAAGCACTATTTCGTCACGGCCGCGCAGCTGCCGGTTGAAACCAGCGATACGACTTCGAACGTGCAGCTCCTGTACAACTTCCAGATCCTCGTCAGCGTCTCGCCCGATGGCGTGAAACCTTCCTTGTCGATCGCCTCTGCCGAGATCGGCACCGATGCCGAGGGGCGACCAGCCCCTGTCATTACCGTAACCAATGATTCGGCTGCGCACGGTTATCTGTCGCGCGGACGGCTGCGGGTCGTCCAGACCGGCGCCGACGGCCGCGAGGTGTTCCGCAAGGAAATTTCAGGCCCGGAGCTGCAGCAGACGCTGGGCTATGGTCTGATTGGCGGGGGCCAGACGCGGCGCCTGACGCTGCCTGTGGTCCTGCCGCAAACGGATGGGCGTGTCGAAGTGCAGTTCACGCCCGACAATTAAGGGCCCCAGGTTCGTATGAACCGCCAGATACTCGCTGCTGTCCTGCTTGCCGGTTGCCTCGTTCCCCAAGTGGGGAATGCGCAGCCCGCTGCCCCGGTGCGCGCTCGCGTGGTGATCGATCCGGGCCCCGATGGCGATCAGGTTAATCCTACCGGGCGAACCTTCGTCCTGACGGCACCCCTGCTCGATGGCGAAACCTATATTGGCGACACGACCCTAACGCTCGAGCCGGGCGGGCAGGCAAGCTTCGCGGCAGAACGCCTGCTGGCGCTGCTGGAGCCGCGCATCGCACCGCAGCTCGTCGAACGGTTGCGCTCCCGGTTGGCCCAGCAGGGTCAGATAGGGCGATCCGATCTCGAAGCTGTCGGCATCGCGATCCGCTATGATCCGCAATCGCTGCAACTGATCCTTGATATCGCCCCTGCAAGCAGGGCGAGCCGGTCGCTGACGTTGGGCAACGAAGACGAGCGCGGGGTGGTCAACTATGTCGCGCCAGCCGATTTCAGTGCCTATCTCAACATACGCGGTTCGCTGGACTGGGTTCAGCAGGGTGGCGACGAAGGGCTGGCGCCGCCCATCACGTTTCTCGACGGAGCGGCGAGGCTGGGCGGCGTGGTGCTGGAAAGCGAAGCCAATTGGCAGGCCAGCGCGCCAGGGCCGGATTTTCAGCGCCGCGGAACGCGGCTGGTCTACGATGATCGACGCAATCTTCTGCGCGCATCGGCCGGGGACCTGCGCACATTGGCCCGCGGATTTCAGGCGGCACCGGAGATCAGCGGTCTTTCGGTTTCGCGCTTTTACTCCCTCCTCGATCCGCAACGGATCATCCGTCCGCGCGGCAGCCGCAGTTTTCGTCTGGATCGTCGTTCACAAGTGGAAGTGCGGGTCAACGGACAGCTCGTTCGGCGGCTGGAACTCGATCCGGGCACGTTCGACCTGACCGATTTCCCTTTTGCCCAGGGGTCCAATGATGTCGAGCTGACCATAACCGATGATACCGGGCGCAGCGAAACCGTCGATTTCGACATTTTCCTCGATCAGGCGCAGCTTGCCGAAGGTCTTAGCGAATTCGGGCTTTATGCCGGCGTGCTCGCACCATTGGGTGGGCGCGGTCCCGTGTATAGCGACGACCTCGCCTTCAGCGGCTTCTATCGGCGCGGTATCAATGACCGGTTGACACTTGGCGCGAATGCGCAGGCAGATCCCGACGGTTGGATGGGCGGTGTCGAAGCGGTTGTCGCAACTCCAATCGGGTCTCTCGGCGGGTTCGCCTCCGCATCGCACAATGAAGGCGTCGGCTCGGGTTGGGCATCGATCCTTACGTTTCAGCGGACTATCGCGCGCAATACTGCCGGCGGCGCTGACGTTCTGTCAGCTTCCATCGAAACACGAAGCCGGAACTTCTCCCCGATCGGAACCGGCTTGCCGTTCAATCCCTATCGCTACATCGCCGGGGCAAGTTATAGCGCCACGGTCAGCGACACAGTCTATGCCGGCTTGGACGCGCGCTATTCGCGCGGCCGGGATGACGAACCCGATGTCGGCAGTCTGCGCGCCACCGGTGGTTGGCAGATCTCGCCCCGGCTGAACCTGACTGGCGATTTCGGTTATGACCGGGTGGGCGGGCAGAACCGGCTCAGCGCGTTCTTCTCGCTCGTCTTCCGTTTCGATCGCAGTTCAAGCCTGCGCGCCGATTATGACAGCCGCGGCGACCGCAAACGCCTGACTTACCAGACGTATCACGGGACGGGGACCGGGGCCTATAATTTCAGCGCCGATATCGAACACAGCGACGTCGGCATAGTGACCGGCGCCAATGGCACGCTGTTCAGCAACCGGGCCGAACTGGGCTTCAGTCATTTTGGCGCGTTCGAAGGCGATCTCGGCGGATCGACGAGCCAGAGGACATCCCTTCGGTTCGGCACTGCCCTGGCTGTCGCAGACGGTGCATTTTCGGTCGGACGGCCCATCCAGGACAGTTTCGCCATCGTCAGTCCACATGCCTCGCTGCGTGGAACCGACATACTGATAGAACCGACCGGGCGCTCGGCCGCGGCAAACAGCGGCGCATTGGGTACCGCCCTGCAGCCCAGCCTGAGCAGCTATAGCGAACGTAACCTGCTGATAACTGCTCCCGATGCACCCCTGAACACGGATCTGGGTGAAGGCTCCTTCCGGCTCCTTCCACCCTATCGTGGAGGATACCGCCTAACTGTCGGCTCGGACTATATGGCGAGCGTGGTTGGGCGTTTGCTTGCCAGCGATGGCGAACCGATTTCGCTTCTGTCTGGCGTCGCGATCGAGGAGGCCCATCCCGAACGGGAACCCGTTGCGCTATTCACCAACTCGGCCGGCCGTTTTGGTGCGACCGGCCTTGCTCCCGGCCGCTGGACGATCGTACTGAACGATGCCGACCAGACGACCTTTGCCTTCACCATCGCCGAAGACGTCGATCAGACGGTCGCGCTCGGCGATTTGGTCCCCGCCGAATAGGGTGGCACGGGAAACCGGTTAAGGCTGCGCGGGCGTTTTCTAGGCGTTGCCACCACTGCGAAATGAATCGCAAGCTCCAATCAGGAGATGCCCGGCAGTGCCGCGGCCGCGATGACCCACAGGCCTATCGCAAGGAATAGCAGCGCCGTAATAATCCGTACCGCTTTCAGCGAAACGCGCTCTACGATGGCATTGCCGAAATAGACCGCCGGCACATTGGCCAGCATCATGCCAAGCGTCGTGCCCAGCGTCACCAGAAGGACGCTCTGGAACTGCGCCCCCAGGGCAATGGTGGCAACCTGCGTTTTGTCTCCGATTTCGACAATGAAGAACGCGATGGTGGTTGTCAGGAAGGCCCCGAACCGCGGGGCCTTGGGTTGTTCATCGTCGTCCAGCTTGTCTGGCACAAGTGTCCACAGGGCCATGGCGATGAAGCTTGCTCCAACGGCATAGCGAAACCACGGACCTTCCAGCAGGCTGGCGACGGATTGGCCCACGAAAGCTGCAATCCCATGGTTTGCCAGAGTGGCGACCAGGATGCCGAAAACGATCGGCAGGGGTTTGCGAAATCGCGTTGCAAGCACGATGGCAAGGAGCATGGTCTTGTCGCCGATTTCGGCGAGCGCAACCACGGCGGTCGAAGTGAGAATGGCTTCCACAGGGTATCTCCGGGCCGGGCTTCAAGACTTCAACGACACCGGACCTTCCGCCCGGCCGGACGAAAGTCAGGTGCCATTGGTCTTGCCCGAACGGATGCTCGAACCCCTGCGCCACGACCTCTCGGCCGAGTATGTTGACGCGAGGGAACCGCACTGAATGCGGCGGGCTACTCCCCAGATGACGGCGGTTGGCTAGCAGCGACCCATCCGGCGCGCAAGGCCGGCCGGTACAGAGAACGCATCATTACCGGCTTTCCTACTCGCTGCCCCACGTGCCAGCGTATCTCCATGCTTATCCCGCCCTGCCAGAATCGCAAAAAACCACCGCCGGAGGGGGATTGTCCGGCGGTGGTTTTTTTGCTCTTGGACTGTGTAACACCCGGTCCATGTCTCAGCTTTGCGGCTGAAAGGCTGAGCAGCCGGGCGTTCGAATCAGGCGTCTTCCTTCAGATACTTCTGGAAGCTTTTGCGCAGTTTCATCAGCTTGGGCGGGATAACTGCAAGGCAGTACGGGTTCCGCTGGCCTTCGCCATCCCAGTATTCCTGATGGTAATCCTCCGCCGGGTACCATTCGCCGCTCTCGATGGTGGTGACGGCCTCCTGCCCCTCGTGTTCGTCGTTCCATCGCGCAATGGCGGCCCTGGCTTCCTCTTCTTGCCCTTCGAGCGGGAAGATCGCACTGCGATACTGGGTGCCGACATCGTTGCCCTGCCGGTTAAGCTGGGTCGGATCATGCGTGCCCAGAAAGACGTCGTAAAGCTGGGCCAGCGTGATCTGCTCGTCATCGAACGTGACACGCACGCCTTCGGCATGGCCGGTATTGCCCGTGCAGACCTCCTTGTAAGTCGGGTTCGCCTGGTGCCCGCCGATATAACCGCTCTCTACTTCGCTGACGCCGATCACGTCCTTCATCACCGCTTCAGTGCACCAGAAGCACCCGCCGGCAATGATCGCCTGCTGTTCTGCCATGTCATCAAACTCCTTGTTGGATACCAAGATAGGAATCCGTCCCGCGCTTGTCATCGTGCAGTTGCACGTGCAGGACATCACCGATCCATTCGAGGGAGAGATCAGATGCGTTACCTGCTCGCCGCCACAGCGCTGGCATTCGGCGTTCCTGCCGTTGCCGACGATCAGAAATTGCCCGACCCAGCGGCCTTCGCAGCAACTCATGCCGAAGCCATATCCGGCGCGATCAATCATCCCAGCCGCGCCGACGATCGCGCGCGTGATCAGTATCGTCACCCTTCCGAAACCCTCGCATTCTTCCGCGTCGCACCGGACATGAAAGTCGGTGAATATGCGCCCGGCGGCGGCTGGTACACGCGCGTTCTCGGACACTATCTGGGCGGTGAGGGGCAGCTCGTCGGTTTGTATTACGATCCCACCAGCGGTCCCTTCGACGCCGAAGCGCAGCAGCGCATCCGTGCCGGGGCCGCCGGTTTTCCTGCCGAAGCTGCCGAATTCACCGGGCTTCCGGCTGAACATTTCTCGGCCATGACGCTCGATGCCGTGCCGGAAGGCGAAGCGGGCACGTTCGATCGCATCCTCGTCATTCGCATGCTCCACAACATGATGCGCTGGAACAATGCCGACAGCGAAATCAAGACCATGCGCGGCCTGCTCAAGCCGGGCGGGATGCTTGGCATCGTCCAGCATCGCGCGCCCGAAGATGCCAGCGCCGACTATGCCAACGGCTCGAAAGGCTATCTGCGACAGGACGATGTCGTGGGCTTCGTGGAGGCCCTTGGCTTCGAATTCCTCGGCAGTAGCGAGGTGAACGCCAATCCACGCGATCCGGCGAATTGGGAAGACGGCGTATGGATGATGCCGCCAAGCCTCGGGGGCGATGATGCGATGGACGCGCAAACCCGCGATCTGGGCGAAAGCGATCGCATGACGCTGCTGTTCCGCAAGCGGGACTGATCATTGCCTGACGCGCGACGGTTGCTTATCTGGCGCCCATGAGAGAACTGACCGTCGCCGTCCTGCAATTGCCGCTTGCCCGCCCCGACGCGGCAGACAATATCGCCGCCGTCTCGAAGCTGGTGGAAGACGCGGCGGCCAAGGGCGCTCAGATCATCCTGCCGCCCGAACTGTTCGCGGGGGAATATTTCTGCCGGGAGGAGGAGGAGGACCTCTTTGCTCTTGCTCACCCGACCGGCGAAAGCCCCAGCGTCATTGCCATGCAGGAACTCGCCGCCAGATTACAGGTGGCCATTCCGACAAGCTTCTTCGAACGTGACGGCCAGCATTACTACAACACGCTCGCCATGATCGGCCCCGATGGCGAAATCATGGGGACTTACCGCAAAAGCCATATTCCCGATGGACCGGGCTACGAAGAGAAATACTACTTCCGCCCCGGCAATGACGGGTTCAAGGTATGGGATGTGTTCGGCGCGCGTATCGGCATCGGCATCTGCTGGGATCAATGGTATCCCGAATGTGCTCGCGTCATGGCGCTTAAGGGCGCCGAAGTGCTGTTTTATCCGACTGCCATCGGCTCCGAACCTTACGATGCAGATCTCGATACCAGCCGCATGTGGCGTCGTGCGATGATTGGCCATGCGGTGTCCAATTGCATGCCCGTCTGCGCGGCCAATCGTATCGGACACGAAGGACCCGCGGATCGTCAGCAGAGCTTCTATGGCCACAGTTTCATCAGCGATGAATGGGGCGATCTGGTCGAGGAATTCGGCGGTTCGTCACAGGGTGTCCTCGTCGCAACGCTCGACCTCGACCGCGCACGAAAACATCGTGCGGGCATGGGCTTCTTTCGCGATCGACGTCCCCAACTTTACGGGCGCATCTGCGAGGATATCTAAAGGCGGGGCTGTACGCCCCCGCGCTATCTGCCTGCCAATTCCTTGAGTATGATCGTCCAGTGATCGAGGCCCGAATAGAACGCATCGACATTCGCCCGTTCGTTGAGACCATGTGCATACATGTCCTGCGAACGGCTGGCGCCTCCGCTTACGGCGACCGTATCGTAGCCTAACGTGCGGTAATGCATCCCGTCGGTACCGCCCGATTCCATATAGGGAATGATGGGTATGTCCTTGCCGTATCGTGCGGCGAGGCTTTTCGCCACCGCTGCCCGGACATCGTCCCGGAGAACAGAGACGGGGCTTTCCGTCACCTCTGCCATCAGCTTGAACGAAACATTGTCGTTGCCGATGACGCGGGCCAGTTCGGCCTGGGTCTTCTCCACCCCGATGCCGGGGAAAATGCGGCAGTTCACGGTCGCCGTCGCGCTCTGCGGCAACGCGTTTTCCGCATGCCCGGCGCGGAGCATCGTCGCAACGCATGTCGTGCCGAGCGTACCTACCGTCTCGGGGTTCGACTGAAGCGTGGCGACGGCTGCCGGATCTTCTGGGTTTTCCGCAAAGGCCCGCATGGCATCGCCCAGTTCGCCCGGCACGCTTTGGCCAAGGGCTGCAAAATAGCTTCGTGTCAGCGGTGTCGCCTGAACTTCAAACTTGTGATCGGCTAATTTCAGAAGCGCTGCCGAAAGCTCATAGATGGCATTGTCGGATCGCGGCCGCGAAGAGTGGCCGCCTGGATTGGTCACGGTAAGCTCGAACGTCGCAAATGTTTTTTCTGCAGCCTGAACACGCATGGCCAGCGGCTTGAACTCGTCGTCCAGCGCCGTTCCGCCAGCATCGGAATTCAGCACGAAAGCAGGGTCGACGTTCTCTGCGATCCACTTCGCCTGTGCGCGAGTGGAGACCATGCCGGTTTCCTCATCACCAGAGAAAGCCAGATAGAGATCCCGGTTGGGCGTCCAACCTTCATCTTTCAGCCGTATGAAAGTGCCTACGAGATTGGCGACGCCGTATTTATTGTCCATCGTTCCGCGTCCGAAGAAATATCCGTCTTCTTCGGTCAGAGTGAAGGGATCGCGATCCCAATCCTCAGGCAGAGCATCCACCACGTCCATATGAGCGAGCATCACGATCGGCTTGTCGCCCGATGATCCGTCACCGCGATATCGCACGATAAGCCCCTGCGTCGGTTCGCCGTCGCTGTCGTAGTCAGTGACCATCAGGTCTTCCTGCGCGAAGCCAGCGTCGGACAGACGCTTCGTGAGGTACGCGACCATGTCATCCGCCTGCTGATGACCGCGCGCCGTACGAAAGCCTATTATGTCGCGATAGATGTCATGGACCATCTGCTGGTGATCGGTCAGTTGACGCGTTTCGGTATCCTGAGCCGCAATTGGGCCCGCCGAAGCCAGCGCGCCCGCCAGAAGAAATGCCTTTACCCTCATCGCCTGCCCCTCCAGTTGGCTATCACGCGACGGGACGCTAGGACGGAGCCTTCATGGAGGCAAGCAAGCATCGCTACCTGATTGCATTGGGGTCGAACCGGCGCGCACCCCAGATCGGTGCCCCTCGCGCGGTGCTTGATGCGGCGGTGGCAGAACTGGCAGAGGAAGGCTGGGAAGTTGAAGCCGTCTCGTCTTGGGTGGACAGCGCGCCCATCGGCCCTTCGCAGCGGCAATATGCCAATGGCGCTGTCGTGATCAGTGGCGATCTCGATCCCACCGAGACGCTGGAACACCTTCAATCAATCGAGGAAAAGTTCGGACGCGAGCGGCGCGGGCAGAGGTGGCGAGCGCGCACACTCGATCTGGACATCGTTCTTTGGAGTGGCGGGGCTTGGCATTCGACAACTCTTTCGATCCCGCATCCCCTGTTTCGAGAACGTGAATTTGTGTTGCGCCCGGCGGCCGAAATTGCAGCGGATTGGCGAGACCCTGTCTCGGGCCACTCCCTGCGTCAGCTCGCCAGACGAAGTTTCCGCTGACCTGCGCCAAATCTCGCATGACCCGCTTGACCGCCCGCAAAGGCGCCCCTAGGTGGCACGCCGTGGTCGGGCCGTTAGCTCAGTCGGTAGAGCAACTGACTTTTAATCAGTAGGTCGCTGGTTCGAACCCAGCACGGCTCACCACCACTATCCGCACCGAGGCCGGAGTGCCGGCACCAACTACCGGAGCCGACATTCCCATGAAAACCCGCGCCGCCGTCGCTTTCGCCCCCAAGCAACCACTCGAAATCGTTGAGTTAGACCTGGAGGGACCAAAGGCGGGCGAAGTGCTGGTCGAGATCATGGCTACCGGTCTCTGCCACACGGATGCGTATACGCTCGATGGATTGGACAGCGAGGGGATCTTTCCCAGTGTCCTGGGTCATGAGGGCGCAGGAATCGTGCGTGAAGTCGGCGCCGGCGTCACGAGCGTCTCGCCCGGCGACCACGTCATTCCGCTTTACACCCCCGAATGCCGCCAGTGCAAATCGTGCCTGAGCGGAAAGACGAACCTTTGTACCGCGATCAGGGCCACTCAGGGTAAGGGCTTGATGCCCGATGGTACGACGCGCTTTTCCTACAAGGGCGAGCCGATTTTCCATTATATGGGCTGTTCGACCTTTTCGAACTTCACTGTCCTGCCCGAAATCGCGGTCGCCAAGATTCGTGAGGATGCCCCCTTCAAGACGAGCTGCTATATCGGCTGCGGTGTCACAACGGGCGTCGGCGCAGTCACCAATACGGCCAAGGTCCAGGTTGGTGACAATGTCGTGGTCTTCGGCCTGGGCGGGATCGGTCTCAATGTCATTCAGGGTGCGCGGCTCGCCGGCGCGGGCATGATCATTGGCATCGACATCAACTCTGATCGGGAAGAATGGGGCCGCAAGTTCGGAATGACCCATTTCCTCAATACCAAGGGTATGAGCCGGGACGAAGTGGTGGCCAAGGTCGTCGAGATGACGGACGGAGGAGCCGATTACACCTTCGACTGTACGGGTAACACGGAGGTGATGCGCACGGCGCTGGAGGCTTGCCATCGCGGCTGGGGTACATCCATCGTCATTGGCGTTGCCGAAGCGGGCAAGGAAATCTCCACCAGGCCCTTCCAACTGGTGACCGGTCGCAACTGGCGCGGCACGGCGTTCGGCGGAGCCAAGGGGCGCACCGATGTTCCGAAAATCGTCGATTGGTACATGGATGGGAAAATCGAGATCGATCCGATGATCACTCACGTTCTCAGCCTAGAGGACATCAACAAGGGGTTTGACCTTATGCATGCAGGTGAAAGCATCCGCAGCGTGGTGGTGTTCTGATGGCGGGCAAGATCTATTCTGACGCCGCCGCGGCGCTCGATGGGGTGCTGCGCGACGACATGCTTATCGCAAGCGGCGGCTTTGGCCTCTGCGGAATTCCGGAGCGCCTGCTCACCGCTATTCGTGATAGCGGGGTCAAGGGACTCACTTTCTGCAGCAACAACGCCGGCATCGATAATGAAGGCATCGGCATGCTTTTGCGCACCCAGCAGGTGAAGAAGATGATTTCTTCCTATGTTGGCGAGAACAAGGAATTCGAGCGGCAATTCCTTTCCGGCGAGCTGGAGGTCGAGTTCTGCCCGCAGGGCACCCTGGCCGAACGCATGCGGGCAGGTGGAGCGGGCATTCCCGGCTTCTACACCAAGACCGGCGTCGGCACGCAGGTCGCCGAAGGCAAGGAACACAAGGATTTCGACGGCGAAACCTATATCCTGGAACATGGGATTTTCGCCGACCTCGCAATCGTAAAGGCGTGGAAGGCCGACGAGACGGGCAATCTCGTTTTCCGAAAGACCGCTCGCAACTTCAATCTCCCCGCCGCAACGTGCGGCAAGGTCTGCGTCGCCGAAGTCGAGGAAATCGTGCCGACCGGTAGCCTCGATCCCGACTGCATTCATTTGCCCGGGGTCTACGTCCAGCGCATGATCGTTGGGTCACCTTACGACAAGAAGATCGAATTTGTGACAACCCGGGAAAGGGAGGCCGCGTAATGGGCTGGGATCGCAACCAGATGGCCGCGCGCGCGGCCAAGGAACTGGAAGACGGATATTACGTCAACCTCGGTATCGGCATCCCGACGCTGGTGGCCAACCACATTCCTGACGGCATGCATGTAACACTGCAGAGCGAGAACGGCATGCTCGGCATCGGACCATTCCCCTATGCCGGTGAGGAAGATGCCGATCTGATCAATGCTGGTAAGCAGACCATCAGCGAACTTCCGCATAGTGCCTATTTCGATAGTGCTGCGAGCTTCGCCATGATCCGCGGCGGACACATCGATCTGACTGTGCTTGGTGCGATGGAAGTTGCACAAAATGGCGATATCGCGAACTGGATGATCCCCGGCAAGATGATCAAGGGTATGGGCGGCGCGATGGATCTCGTGGCCGGCGTCAAGAAGATCATCGTTGTTATGGAGCACGCTGCCAAGGATGGAAGCCCGAAGTTCATCTCCGAATGCACGCTGCCTCTGACAGGGCAGAACGTGGTCGACATGATCGTGACGGATCTCGCCGTATTCCAGCGGCCCGACCATGACAGCGCATTTCGTTTGATCGAACTGGCGCCGGGCGTGACCGCCGAAGAAGTAGCCGAAAAGACGACCGCGCAGTACGAAGTCGCTCTCTAGGGATGGCTACCGCGTTGGAAACAGTCGAGGAGCACCGTAGCCACGGCGGCATTCAAGGCGTCTATCGCCACGCCTCTTCCAGTACCGGCACCGACATGACGTTCTCCGTGTTTGTACCCGAACGCGAAGAAGGCACGAAGCTGCCGGTCCTGTGGTTCCTTTCCGGGCTTACGTGCACCCACGCCAATGTCACCGACAAGGGCGAGTTTCGTGCTGCATGCGCCGAACATGGGATCGTCTTTATTGCGCCGGACACCTCACCGCGCGGCGAGAACGTGCCCGATGATGAAGCATACGATTTCGGCCAAGGCGCTGGGTTTTATGTCGACGCAACGCAGGACCCGTGGGCAGAGCATTTCCGCATGCGCAGCTATATCGAAAAGGAATTGCCGGAGCTGCTTGGCGAGCACTTCCCCATCGATATGGAACGTCAGAGCATCACGGGCCATTCGATGGGTGGTCACGGCGCGCTGACTATCGCACTCCGCAACGCGGACCGCTTTCGTTCGGTCAGTGCATTCTCGCCGATCGCAAGTCCGCTTGCATGTCCGTGGGGAGAAAAGGCGCTCGGCGGATATCTCGGGGCAGATCGCCAGGCTTGGCGTGAATATGACGCCTGCGCACTGATAGAAGACGGTGCGAGATTGCCTGCGCTCCTAGTGGATCAAGGCACGGCCGATGGCTTTCTAGAAGAGCAGCTCAAGACCGAACTGCTGATTGAAATCTGCGAAAAAGCCAGCATGCCCGCAGACATCCGGTTCCAGGATGGGTACGATCATTCGTACTACTTCATTTCGACATTCATGGCCGAACACGTGGCCTGGCATGCGCGACATTTGAAACAGAGCGGCGTCGAGTAGCACTCCCCACGGCATAAAAGCTCTGCCGCGCCCGATGACTGTGGCTTTGCGGGATTTCCCTGCTAGACATGGCGCGATGGGATCTGTGGGAGGCATCATCGGAACGTTTGGCGGCGCGGCTGCCCTGGCACTGTTCGCCTGTGCGTCACCTTCTCGTGCCCAGGAGGCTGGCGAAGATATCCCGGCTTACAGCACCGCAACCGATTTGCCCTCTCCTGTCGTCGACCCCCTCGATGTCGACTTCAGTTCAGACCCCATTCTGGCACTTGGCTCGTCCTCTGCCGATCCGGGGCAGTTTCGCCGCATCGTAGTCGCAGCCGTTGAACAAAACGCTTCCAGTCGTGAAGCCGATGCCAACGTCGCCGTGGCGTCTGCGCAACTCGACGAGGCGGAGGCCGGCCGGTTGCCTACCGGGGACGTCACGGTCAGCTCCTACCGGACAATCGCTCGTAATTTCAGCGACGATCCATTCAACATCATCGAACGCTCGCGCGCGACGCGCCGTACCGATGTATTGGGCGAGGTCGAGTACGTGCTGCTCGACTTCGGCGCCACCTACTATGGTATCGCCGCGGCCCAAGCCCGTCTCACTGCCACTGGGCATGAGCGGGAAGCAGCGGTTTCTGGGACGATTACGCAGTTCGTGTCCGTCTGGTACGCCGTGTTCGCATATCAATCTCTGGTCAGACTGGGTGAGAGCTTCGTATCTTCGCAGGCCGACATACAGGATGCGGTCGAGCGCCGGATCGCACAGGGTGCATCCGCGCGCAGCGACCTCGCTCGCGTCGCTTCGCTAAGAGCGCAAGGCGAAATCCGTCTTGCGCAGTTTCGCCGCCAACTTGCGAGTGCGGAAGCGAGATTCGAAGAACTCAGCGGAATCGCGCCGCCCGCGCGCCTTCTCCGGGCGCCGCAACTGGTCGATGGCATAATCAGCCGCGACTACGCTATCAACGCGGCCCAGGCGATACCCGAGGTGCGCAGTGCGGAAGCGCAGGCCAGGGCAGCTCAGTCGGAGGCGAAAGCGACCGAAGGTGCCAATCAACCGCGTGTGGCCGCACGTCTCGATGCCGGAAGGTACGGGGTTTACGAGAACGATGGCGATTACGACGTTCGCGGTAGCATCAACCTTCGCTACCGCTTGTTCGGCGGCGGAGGAAATGCGCGACTGAGTGCCGCTCGTGCACGGGCGGATGCAGCCGATGCCGCTGCAGATAGAGTGCGACAGGAGGCTGAACGCGACGCTGCAGTGACGTGGGCCGATGTGCGTGCGCTGGAAGACCAGCTGATCGCCCTAGATGCTGCCTATAAATCCTCGCGTCAGACGCGTGATGTCGTTGTCACGCGCTTCGGCGCGCTGCGCGGTTCGTTGTTCGATGTTACCGAAGCCGAAAGCGCATATCTTCAGGCCGCGGTGGCCTACATCGAGGGATTGTCCCAGCTCGATGCCGCTCGTTACCTGCTGCTTGCCCGTACCGGACGGTTGCTGGAAGCCTTCGACGTGGACGATTTGGAGAACGGGGTGATCGTTGATGGCTGACGAACCAATAGTACAGGTTCCCGGCAAGAGACTGGCCGACTGGCTCGCCGATCCGATCCGCGCCAACTGGCGTACATATTCCAAAGTCGCGTTGGCTGCGACTTTGATCAATCTGTTCGGTCTTGTCACAGCCCTCTTCACGATGACGGTTTATGACCGGGTTGTGCCGAACGCCGCGTTCTCCTCGTTGGCGGCATTGTCGATCGGTCTCGCCATCATTGTCATTTTCGACTTCGGCTTGAAGCTGCTGCGGGCGTATTTCGTCGATCACGCTGGCATGAATATCGACCGCGAAGTCGGCGAAAGGGTCTTTGGGCGCCTGATCGAAATGAGGCTCGAACTGCGTAAGGGATCGACTGGCCAGCTTACCGGGCTCATGCGCGAGCTGGAAACGATGCGTGATTTCTTCGCATCTGCCACTTTGGCGGCCGTTGTTGATGTGCCTTTCATCATAATCACCCTGATCGTGGTGGCATTGATTGGGGGCTGGGTCGTCCTGGTACCGGCAATCATGGTGCCGATCGTCATTCTTGTCGGCCTCTCGGCTCAACCTGCGCTGCAGCGGCTTTCTGCCCGCGCCATGGAGGAAGGGCTGCAGAAGCAGTCGGTACTGGTCGAAACGGTCGGCAGTATCGAGGCGGTCAAGACTGCGGGTGCGCGCCATCTGTTCGAACAGCGCTGGAACCGGGCGGTCGATGGGCATGCGCACGTGTCTCTTAGGCAGCGTCTGATTGCCTCCGTCGGCACAACCTTCGCCACATCTGCGGCGACCATCAGCTATGCGGGGGTGGTAATAGTGGGCGTGTTCGCCGTGGCCGACAATCGGTTGACGCTGGGTGGTCTGATTGCCTGCTCGATACTCGCTGGAAGGGCGATCGCTCCGTTGACGCAGATATCGCAGCTTGTTTCGCGAATAACCGCAACGCGGACCGCGTATCGCCAGGTGCGTGAGCTTATGGAGCGTCCACCAGAAGGGCCGGATACAAATCCTATCGAGCTGGCCAATCCGCTCGGCGCAATCGAATTGCGCAATGTCAGTTTCCAATATCCCGGTGCGGCAACAAAGGCGCTTGATGGAGTAAGCTTGGCGATAAAGCCGGGTGAACACGTGGCCCTCATCGGCCGCGTCGGCTCGGGCAAATCGACGCTCGCTCGGATGGTGCTCGGCCTTTATCCCCCGCAGGAAGGCATGGTCCTGCTCGACGGCTTGGATATCGCTCAGCTTGATCCCAATTCCCTGCGCAAATCGGTATCTTCCGTGCTGCAGGAACCGTCGCTGTTTTCAGGTACAATCCGGGAAAATATTGCCTTGGGCAGACCCAAGGTCGATGACGAAGAAATGCTGAGGTCCGCCAGAATTTCAGGAACGGATCTTTTCGCAAGTCGAATTCCCCGGGGATACGACATGAGGCTCGTCGACAGAGGGGAGGGATTGTCTGGTGGGCAACGGCAGTCGATCGCCATTGCCCGCGCTCTTGCGGGCAAGCCTCCCGTCCTGGTCATGGACGAGCCGACCAGTGCGATGGATGCCCAGACCGAAGCTGACCTGATAGACCGTTTGAAGGACGAACTTGAAGGTCGCACGCTGATCGCAGTCACCCATCGACAGCCGTTGCTGGCCCTCGTCGATCGAGTGATCATCGTCGCTGATGGCAAAATACGGGCTGACGGCCCGCGCGACGAAGTGTTGGCTCAACTGGCTCAGGGAAATCAGCAAACTCGCGCCGTGGAGAAAAAATCGTGACTGCGCGTGCTGGCGAATCTGGCTCGACCCATTCACCCGTCCCTGATGACGAGATCGACCGTTCGATCGAGCCAAGTGATCGGGAAACTGAAGAATTGCAGGGTATCGAGAAGATCATCGAGGGTCTCGAACCTTCGGTGGTTTCCCGTATCCTCTTTTGGGGAATTCTCGGCTTCTTCGCCCTCCTGTTTCTGTGGGCGGCATTCGCTGAAATAGACCGCACCGTGCGCGGGCAGGGCAGGGTGATCTCTAGCAGCGAGCTGCAAGTCGTCTCCACTCTTGGGGGCGGTGTCGTCGAGGATATCTTCGTCAGGCAGGGACAATCGGTGTCTGCCGGGCAGGAACTGCTTCGTCTTGACCCAACGGAAAGCGAGGCAAATCTCGGCAGTACATCCGCCACGGCAACTGCGCTGGAAATGAAGGTCGCACGATTGCGCGCTGAAGTCTCTGGCGGGTCGCCTCGTTTTCCGGCGCCAGCGGACGAGGAAGCTGCGCGCCAGCGTGAGATCGAGCGTGCGTTGTTCGCATCCCGACAGGCCAATCTAGTCAGCGCCACCAGCGCAGCGCGCGCAGCGGTCGCCAGCGCGCGCCAGTCAGTTGCGGAAGCCGAACGACGCGCGGATTCCTTGGCCAGCGCCGGTCGTGCGGCCAGGGACGAGGCAGAAATGCTGCGGCCGCTGGTTGAAAGCGGCATCGAGCCCCGCCTCTCTCTAGTGCGGGCGGAAAGTCAGGCAACCAGCGCAGAAGCCGATTATTCCGGCGCTCTTGCTGCTATCGAACGGGCACGGGCCAATGTCGCTGAAGCCGAGGCCAATTTGGCGCGGACGCTGCAGGATTGGCGCGCACGCGCGGGCGACGAACTCGCTGCAGCACAGGCCGAGTTGGGCGCGAACGAAGCTACTTTACCTGCTTTGGAGGAACGCCGCGAACGAACGGCGGTTCGCGCTCCCGTTGCCGGAACAGTAAACCGCGTTCTGGTTACCACACGTGGGAGTGCGGTCGGATCGGGTCAGGAATTGGTTGAGATCGCACCATCGGACGATGCGCTTCTGGTGGAAGTGCGGATCCGTCCGCAAGACATTGCTACTGTCTATATCGGCCAGCCAGCAAAGGTTGGTATCACGGCCTTTGATCAAGCGGTCTACGGCAGTTTCGATGGAAAAGTGGAATCGATCTCGCCAGATTCGATCGTCGATGAAAGAGACGGCGGAATATATTATCTGGTCCGCGTGCGGACGCAGGCTGAGGAAATTGAAACAACCCGCGGAGACCTTAGAATCGGAACCGGCATGGTAGCCGATGTCAGCCTGCTCGGCGATAAGCGCACCGTGCTGGAGTACATCCTTACTCCGCTCAACCGCTTTTCCAGCAGAGTTTTCCGCGAATAGTGAAGTTCTCGGATAGCTTATCCCGCTTCAGGCGTTGAACGGGCATGATACTGGAAAACACGGTGCTGGATATCGCTGCGCGCGGCATCATTCTGTCTGCGGGAGCCATTGTTTGGGTCGTCATCCTGATCCGCATCAACGGTTTGCGATCCTTGTCCAAGATGACGAATTTCGATTTCGTCATGACAGTTGCCTTGGGCAGCTTGGTGGCTGGGGCGGCACAAGCCAGCAGTTGGAGCGGGTTCGCCCAGGCATCGGCCGGAATGCTCGGCCTGTTTCTGGTCCAGTTTATCGCTGCTTACATCCGCAAGACGTCGGATGTCGCAGAAGCAATCATGCAGAATGAGCCGGTCTTTCTGATGCGCAACGGCAAATTCCTGGAGGATGCGTTACGCAAAACCCGGGTGTCGAAAAGCGATCTGATCGCGAAACTGCGCGAGGCGAACGCGCTCGACCTTTCGTGCGTACGCGCGGTGGTTCTGGAAACCACGGGCGACGTTTCCGTACTGCACGGTGACGCTCTGGACGAAACCCTGATCGGGGATGTCCGGCGTTTCTAGCGCCGGTCCAGCCAGCTTGCAAAAGCCACGCCGCCCGTAATCAGAAACGGAACCAGCACGAAGCTGAGCGCCACCTTGGCGATGACTTGCCCGATGAGCAGATTGGTTATCTCGAATTGCCCGTAAAAGGCGAGCGTGATGAAGATGACCGAATCGATAGCTTGGCTGAGTGCGGAAGCAATTGCGCCGCGCATCATCAGCGAGACGGTTGAGGTGCTCTGCGATGAGCCGCGTAGACGCGAAAAAATCCAGACATTGAGTAGCAGCGATACGATGTAAGCCGCGGGCCCGGCCATCCATACGCGCCACAACGTAGCATGGACGCGCTCGAAAGCTGCGAGGTCCTCGCCGCGAAACTCGACCATCTCTGCTGAAGCAGGAAGATTCAGTACCAGTTGCATCAGTAGCGAAGCGATGAGCAGCGGAATGAAACCCCACCAAACGATCCTATTGGCAAGCTTTTCGCCGTACAGCTGTGCGATGGTGCTCGATATCACGACCAGCAGCAGAAAGGCGAAGATGCCGGATTCCACGGCCAGTTCGGTCGGCCACAGCTGAACCTGCTTGTACGCGAGCACGCCTGCCAAGACGGTCATTCCCCCGTAGATCAGAGTGTAAACGAACAGGCCGAGCGGCATGGCGGCAGCGGCAGGCCGGATTTCGTTGGCGGGTTCTGTCATGGATGGATCTCGTGGAATTCGGGGACGGCGTGGCCATCGGTGAGCAGTGAAAATTGACTAATGGAACGGCGCAAGCAAGACAGCGGCTAATTTCATCCGCAACTTGTAGCGTCCGAAGGGAAGCCGATGTCGCCCATCCTTATCAATGTTATCGGCATTCTGGCGATTTTGCTGGTCGCATTCTTGCTGTCGACCGGCAAGCGGAGGATCAAGCTCAGGGTCGTCGGTGCAGCCTTCGCGCTGCAGACTCTGATGGCTTTTCTAGTACTGGCCACGAGCGGCGGGCGTGCCGTGATACAAGGCATGGCTAATGGGGTGGCCGCTCTCCTTTCCTATGCGGACCAGGGAACGCAGTTTCTTTTTGGCCCGAACGAGACGAACCCGTTGGCGAACACCTTCGCACTGGGCGCGTTGCCGGTGATCATCTTTTTCGCAGCCTTGGTCTCGATCCTCTATTATCTCGGCATCATGCAACGTGTCGTGCGCTGGGTCGGCGGTGCAATCGGCTGGGTGACGGGGATATCGAAGGTCGAATCGCTAGGGGCCGCGGCGAATATTTTTGTCGGCCAATCCGAAAGCCCGCTTGTCGTGCGCCCGTACCTCGCCGCACTTGCGCCCTCTCGGCTGTTCACGCTCATGGCGGTGGGCATGGCCGGCGTTGCCGGCACGATCCTTGCCGCTTATGCCGGGCTGCTCGGCAATGCCTATCTGCCCTTTCTCCTGGCCGCCGCATTCATGTCTGCCCCTGGCGGCATATTGATGGCGAAGATAATCATGCCCGATGACGGCGAGCCGTCTCCCGAAGCGGAGGGCGAGTTGCCGTTGCCACGTGGCCGGATCAGCGGCGAGGGACCTGCCGCGCTCACCGAGAGCGAGAGGGAAGTGGAGATCGCAGAGACCTTCGAGGAGGGCGAGCGTCCCGCCAATGTCATCGAAGCGGCCGCACAGGGCGCGCAAACCGGGGTCAAACTTGCGGTCGCCGTTGGCGCGATGGTCCTTGCATTCGTCGCACTGGTAGCCCTGGCCAATGGTCTTCTGGCGGGCGTTGGCGGATGGTTCGGCTATTCGGACCTCAGCTTCCAGAAGCTGCTCGGCTTCGTCTTCGCTCCCATGATGTATCTCATCGGCATTCCATGGGATCAGGCGGGCGCTGCGGGCGGACTGTTCGGGACGAAGATCGTGCTGAACGAGTTTGTCGCATTCATTGAGCTCGGGACGATCGGCCCCGAGGTCCTGACGGAACGCAGTCGCGCAATTATTACGTTCGCCTTGTGCGGTTTCGCCAATTTCAGTTCGATAGCCATTCAGATGGCCGTGACCGGCGGGCTCGCTCCCAACCAGCGGCCCGTCATCGCCAGGCTTGGTTTGCGAGCGCTTGCCGCCGGTTCTCTCGCCAACCTTATGAGCGCCGCGCTGGCGGGTCTTTTCCTACCGTATTAAAGGGCTTCGCCATGACCGATTCGAACACCGATATCGCGGTAGTGTCGCTGGCACAGCCACTGGACAGCATAGCCGATGAGCTTGGCCGGAGTTTTGAGCAGTACGGTTTCGCCGTCATCCGCGATCACGGCATCCCGCAGGACCTGATCGATCGCGCCGAGGCTCTGTCTAAAGAATTCTTCGCTCTCCCTTATGATGTGAAGAAGGCGTATCACACGCCTGGTGGCGGCGGGGCTCGCGGGTACACGCCGTTCGGGACCGAAAAAGCCAAGGATGCCAAGGTCCATGACCTGAAGGAATTCTGGCACGTCGGTCGCCAGCTGCCGGAGGGCCATGATCTGGCGGAATACATGCCAGCCAATATCTGGCCGGCCGAGGTCGACGGATTTCGCGAAACCTTCCTCGAACTTTACGCAGCATTCGAAGAAGCCGGCGGCAGGGTGCTGGAGGGCATCGCGTTTCATCTGGGGCTACCGCGCCAGTTCTTTGCTCCTACGGTAGAGGACGGCAATTCCGTCATGCGCCTTTTGCGGTATCCTCCACTCGAAGGCGCGGAAGCGGAAGGTGCGATCCGCGCAGCCGCGCATGGCGATATCAACACGATCACATTGCTGCTCGGTGCGGAAGAGGCCGGTCTGGAACTCCTCACCTCGCAAGGCGAATGGAAAGCCGTCGCCCCGCCGGAGGGTGCGCTGGTAGTCAATATCGGCGATATGCTGGAAAGATTGACCAATGGCCGACTGCGTTCGACCAAGCACCGGGTGGTCAATCCGCGAGGCGAAGCGGCGTATCGTGCGCGGTACTCGATGCCGTTTTTCCTGCATTTCCGCCCCGATTATGTCATCGAGACGCTGCCTTCGTGCATCGATCCGAAGCATCCGGAGGATCGACCCGATGCAATCTCCAGCCATGAATTCCTCATGCAACGCCTGCGCGAGATAAATCTCGCGTAATCTGGTGCGGTGCACCAATTTGTGCGTTGCAAAAAAGCCATAATCAGGAAAATTTCAGACTCGTTGCCTGATTGCAACACCATTAACGTGTTGTTCCTTAGGTGGAATTTTGATCGCGCACCTGAGCTCTCGGCAGAAGTATCACGGTTGTCTTGACTCTGTCATATTTCCATCGCTTTGCGGAAACGTGTCCCGCCTAGCGGGGGCTCACCTCTCGCATTGCAATCCCGCATCAAGAGACTGAAGGGGTCTACTCTGATGAAATTCAAGTTTCTCCTGGCCGCATCGGTGGTCAGCACCGCCAGCGCCATGGTCGCCGTTCCTGCCGCCGCGCAGTCGACCGGCTCACTCAACTTCGACGACGATGTCATCGTCGTGTCGGGTGCGCGCAGCACCGATGTTGGCGGGGTCGATATACCCGATTCGCCGAAGGCCAAGGTTCAGCTCGATTCCGAATTGATCCTGCGCCAGGCACCCGGCCAGACGATCAACGACACGTTGAACCTCGTCCCCGGCGTCAGCTTCACCAACAACGATCCCTTCGGTTCGCTCGGTGGCAGCTTCACCATCCGTGGCTTCAACTCGGATCGCATTTCGCAGACGTTCGACGGTATTCCGCTGAACGATTCGGGCAACTACGCTCTTTACACCAACCAGATGGTTGATCCGGAAATCATCGAAGCGGCTACTGTGACGCTCGGCTCGACCGATGTCGACAGCCCGACCGCCGCGGCCGCTGGCGGTACGATCAACATTCGGACGAAGGTTCCGGACGATGAGTTCGGCGTCTACACCGCCACAACGTACGGCAATATCATTTCGCGCGGCAATCCGGGCGATCGCATGATGTATCGCTTCTTCGGCAAGGTCGAAACCGGCGAGCTTACCCCTGGCGGCCTCAAGGCCTTCTTCAGCGCTTCGACCACCGAGAACGAATCCACTTTCTCGAACTATGGCGGCGTCAACAAGCAGCAGTATAACGGCAAGATCTTCCAGCCGCTGGGCGACAACGGCGACTTCATCTCGATCGCTGCTCACTACAATGTGAACCGCAACAACTTCAACGGTTCGCCCTTCCGCTACTCCGGTGAACCGAGTCCCATTCAGGACCCGGAAGACCGTTTCTACGACCTTTCCGACGGCACGCCTTGTACGGTTGTTGCTGGTGTGACAGGAGTTCAAGACGGTTATAACAGTTGCGGCACCCCATTCGAACGCCGTTATAATCCTTCGAACACCGGTAACGTTCGCATCAACTCGCTCTTCACGCTGAGCGACAAGCTGACGCTCACTGTTGATCCAAGCTTCCAGTACGTTAAGGCGAATGGCGGTGGTACTTCGATTGGGTTCGAAGGCGCTTCGCCTGATGGGTTTAACGGCGGTATTTTTGCTGGTGATCCACGCAATCCACAGCGCCTCGATGATGCTGGTAACCCACGGTCGGCTCAGTATTACTATTTCGGCGGAGTCGATCTTAACGGCGACGGTGACGCTCTCGACTATGTCACGATACTTTCGCCGAGCCACACGCGCACCAACCGTTATGGTGTGATCGCCAACCTGATCTACGACATCAATCCCGATCACCGCGTACGTCTGGCCTATACGCTCGACCACGCGCGTCACCGCCAGACTGGCACTGCAGGGCTTCTGCGCCAGAATGCAGAGCCGTTCGACGTTTTCCCTGCCAATGATCCGCTTCTCGATGCCGACGGCATCGCTCCGCAAAAGCGGAACCGGAAATCGTTTGCGATCCTCAACCAGATTTCTGGTGAATATCGCGGACAGTTCGGCGACCTGACTGCTACGCTGGGTGTGCGCGCACCGTTCTTCGAACGCGAACTCAACCAGTACTGCGTAACGACCGACCCGTCGGGCAACGTGAACTGCATCAACGGCGATGCAGCGATCGCCGACTACGTGGCTGCAAACCCGGGCTTCGTGGCGCCGACTTCGGCTACTTACAAGTATGACAAGCTGCTGCCGAATATCGGCCTGAACTACGACATCACCCCGTCGGCCAGCATTTTCGCCAGCTATGCCAAGAACCTGTCGGTTCCGGGTACGGACCCACTTTACGGTTCGTTGTTTGTCGGCGTTGCGCCTGTTCCGGAAACCTCCGATTCGTTTGATCTCGGTGTTCGCTACCAAACTGGCAACATCCAGGCTCAGGTCACCGGTTGGTACAATCAGTACAATGACCGTCTTGCGACGGCGTATGATCCGATCTTGGATCGCGCTATCACGCGCAATCTCGGCAAGGTCGAGAAATACGGTGTTGATGGTAGCATCGCTTGGAAGCCGTCCGATCCGTTCCTGCTGTATGTTTTCGGCTCTTACCTGAAGTCGGAAATCAATGAAGACGTCCAGACTGGCGACGATACTTTCGCTCCGACTGCTGGGAAGCGTGAAGCAGGTGCTCCTCGTTACACGCTGGGCGCTCGCGCACAGGCTGATCTTGGACCGCTCGAACTGGGCGTACAGGTCAAGCGCACTGGTTCGCGCTTCTTGAACGACATCAACACCATCGAACTGCCGGGATATACGGTGGCCGATCTCGATGCCCGCCTGTCGCTTGGCTACTTCAACGAGGACTTCGACAAGGCGTTCATTCAGATCAACGTCGTCAATCTCCTCGACGAAGTCTATATCGGCTCGGCTCCGACCGGTCTGACGACCTCGGGCGAATTCGTGAATATCGGCGCACCGCGTGCGTTCACGGCATCGCTGATCTGGGGCTTCTAAGCTTCCAGTTCGCATAAAGAATGTAGGGCGGCTCTCCTTCTTGGAGGGCCGCCCTTTTTCGTGTGGATCATCGATGGTGACCGGAACGGGCACTGGAGCTATGCGGTTGTTCAGAAATGAACGAGCAAATCACTCGCTACTCCCAGATTCGGCGAAAACCCAACCCATGGGTGATCGCGCTGATCGTGCTCCTTCATGTCGCCATTTTTTATCTCCTGATACGCAGCTTTGCGCCGTCCGCGGTCTCGCAGGTCGAACAGAAGGTCGTGTCTGCCTTTACCGTGACGGTCACGACTCTCGAGCCGGAGCCAGAACCCGATGAACCTGAGCCTGCGGGCGCTCAGGGTGAGCCGGGTCGCGAAGCGGTGCCGCAACCCGTTACTGCACCCGAACCGCCCGTTCGCAGACCTGAAGCCCCCCCTGCACCCCGCGCGTCGTCGACCGGCACAGCAGAAACATCGGGAGCTACAGACGACGGGGCAGGCACTGGTCGCGCGGGTGAAGGAGACGGCACGGGGAGCGGTACGGGCGGTAACGGTCAGGGCGGCGGGATCGCAACCAAGCCAGTCCTGACTCGGGCGATTACCAACGCCAGTGCCTTTCCAGTCCCTCCCGGGGGGAGGCAAGCCCGCATTGGTCAATCGGTCATTGTCCGCCTGACCGTCTCGGCGGAAGGGCGCGCGACGCAGTGTAGCATCTACCGTCCAAGCCCCTTTCCGGAAACCGACGCAACCGTATGCCGGTTGGCATTGGATCAGCTCCGGTTCGAACCAGCGAGAGATTTTGCCGGAAATGCGGTCAGTGCGACTTTCTTCTACCAGCAACGCTTCTTCAATTAAGAAGCTAGCTCTTTGGATCAGGACAGACTGCCGACCATTTCGACAAGCTCATCCTTGCCGTAGGGTTTGGTAAGGAGGCCTGAGGCTCCAAGCTCTTCCACACGGTCCTGCATTTCGCCGTACCCTGTTGCTAGCCAGAAAGGTATACCCAGTTCCTGTAGCTTGCGGGCCACCGGCTCGCTGTTCTCCCGACCGAGATTATAGTCGAGAATGGCCATGGCGGGAGGAGACTTCGCCAGCGCATCCAGAGCGCCGGCGACGGAGCTTTCTATACGGACCTTCGTGATGCCCATCTCCTTCAAACAGTCTTCCGCATCGAGAGCGATAATCATGCTGTCTTCAACCAGCAGGACGCTTTCTGGAAGATTATCCAACGCTGTTGCCTTTCGTTGCTTTGCCTGGGCAGCCGCGCCGGCGGTTTCGCGCGCACGCCATTCGACGAAGCGGGCAGGGATGCAGAAGCGCGCTTCTACCCCTTCCAGCCGGTAATCGATTTCTGCAGTGCCCTTGAGTTCATAAGGGATGGAGCGCTCGATGATGGTGCTGCCAAACCCGCGCCGCTTGGGCGGCTTGACCGGTGGTCCCGCGCTCTCGCGCCAGGTTGCACAGAAATTGTCGTCGTCGTCGCGGCTGACGATCACTTCCAGCTGACCGGACTGATCGCTGAGCGAGCCGTATTTGGCGGAATTTGTCATCATCTCGTGAATGACGAGCGCCATCACCGTATAGGCTTCCGGCGCGATCATGGCCTCGGGCCCCTGCACATCCAGGCGGTCCTTCTTGCCTGTCAGATAGGCATTGGCTTCGGTTTCGATGAGTTCCGAAAACGGGGCGTGAGACCAGTTGCCCTTGGTGATATTGTCATGGGCCGATGCGAGTGAACTGATCCTTCCACCAACGATCTGAGCGAAGGTGTCGATATCGGGCGCATCGTGCTTCGATTGGTTGATCAGGCCACGGATCAGATTGAGGATATTGCGAACGCGGTGATTCAGTTCCGCAATGAGCAGTTCCTGCTGCTGCTGAGCCTTGGCCCGCTCTGCGACGGCCTCGTCGGTCAAACGCAGAATGATTTCGAGCAGGGTGACGCGCAGGCCTTCAGCAATGTCCAGTTCTGCTTCCGACCATTTCTCCGCACGGCCCTCTACGGTTTCCTGCCACGCTTCGAAGCTCTTTCGTGGCGTGAGGCGATCGCCATTCGGACCTGTTTCGACCGGTTTTTCCGGATTGCCCGCCCATACGACCGTTTGCGTAAGCGGCTTGCGCCAGAGGACCAGATAATCGCGCGGGGTTCGCGATACGGGAATAATCAATGCCCCCGCCGCGCGATCGGCAAACCGCGTCGCCCGCGGCATTCTTTCCGCGATCTGTTCGCTTGCCAGCAGCCGGCTCGTCGCAGCGGCATTGAGGCCGGGTACGATGGCGCGGAATTCTTCCTCGTTCGGGGCAGACCCACGTGAATCGTAAATATCCTCGACGAAGATACTCACGCCGTCATGCGGAATGACCTGCTGGATGACCGGTTCGATCATGGGCAGGCTGGAAGACAGGGGCGTCCCTGCTGCCACGTCACGCATCAGACGCGTGTGGATATCGCGCCCCAGCTCGCGCCGGTTGGCGATCTGGCGCGATAAGGTGCGGTCCAGTACCAGTGAGAACAGTTCTGAGAAAAGCTCCGCCGCTGTTCGCTGCGTGTAAGGCAGCAGTTTGGGGCCATAGTGATGACAGGCGAAGAGCCCCCAAAGCTTGCCACCAACTATGATCGAGATGGAAAGCGAGGCTCCCACGCCCATATTGTGCAGATATTCGATATGGATCGGTGAGACCGCACGTAGTGCGCTCATGCTAAGATCGAGCGGTTCACCTTCGAGAGAAATGCCGGGCTCGATCGGCACGGGCTCAGCTTCGACATCGGCGATGATCCGAAAGCGATTACGCACATAAAGGGCGCGGGCCTGCGTCGGAATATCCGATTTGGGATAACGCAGACCGCGGAATTTCTCGAGATCTTCCCGGGCTGCTTCGGCGATGACCTCACCTGAAAGATCGTCGCGGAAGCGATAGACCATGACCCGGTCGATTTGCAGCGTGTGACGAAGCTGCCGGGCAGCTTCCTCGACGAGTGGGAGCAAATCCGCGTGCTTCTCGAGGCGGCTCATGATTGGCCGCAGGACGGCAAGCTGGCGGTTGAGATCGCCCGCCGCGTGAGGCTCGATTTCGATTATCGTGTTCGCACCTGACGAATGCAGCGCACAGTCGAACAGATCGTCCGTACCGAACAAGGCTACCCCGAAAAGTCGTTCGACCTGATCAGGAATGGCCAGGTTCGCCGCCGCACTGCGAAGCAGATCCATCGCGCCTGGCGTCATCAATCGCGTCAGGCTGGCCCCTATCTCGACCGTGCGTCCACGCCCGAAGATGTCTTCCAGATTGGTTGATCGATGCGCGACAAACCAATCCGAGTTGACGGCGATCAATGCGCCGAAAGCCTGAATCTGGCCCAGCTGATGGATTGGTTCACGGTCGCAATTGGACAGCGTGACATTGGATGGGTTCGTCATGCTGGCTCAATTACCCGAGTATTCATGGCTACTTGCTGAAAATGGGCGAATGTCGCTTGCGCTGCCATTAGGACCGCCTGGTCGTCCGGCAAACTATGTGGCCTCTCTAGTGCGGGTCGCAGATCTTGCCAGAACTGCACCATCCGGGGATCGGAGAGGAACGAGGTCGGAAGTGCAGTGCCTGTCTTCTTCAACCGCTTCAAAAGCGCGCGATTACCTAGCGAAGAACCGGCCAGCACCCAGACCGTGCCCATGGGATCGGCATCTGCCAACGGAACGAAGGCAGGCGGGTTGTCCGGCAGCGCGCAGCGCAGCGCCGCCAGATCGCGCGCGATCAGGTCCGCCTGGTGCGGAGGCATTGCCTCGACTTGGCGTTCCTGAAGCCAGTTCTCGACACCGACGCGGGCATGCCATTGGATTTGAAGAAACTCTGCATAAGCTGCCTCGTCATCGACGACGAGCTCGCCCATTAGCAGATCCAGCCGTTCATGGCTGTCCGCGGTTGCTTCCCTGAGATAATCCCTAGTGGTGCGACCCACTGCCTTAGATGTCGGCATTCGCTCGGCCTCGCTTTCCCTACCGCTGCGCCCACGGAAGCGGATGCAATAAACAATCGATGGCCGAATGCACGCCCTTCCTCGACGCAAAGCGAACGGGGTTGCAAATGGTTCCTGAAAGGCGAAATTTGGCCTGTGCAGCGCGCTTGGTTACTTTGGCGCGATCAGCTTTTGTCCTTGCTGGCGGATAGCACTCGCAACCATGGGTTCGACGAACGAAAGCGCAGGGGGCAGATTTACTTCGAAGATGACCTGCGCATCCTCGATGATGACGCTGCCGTCGATGCCCTGACCCATCGCCTTTACCGACAGATCCATCCGGTCCTCGTTCGGCCAGGCCGTCTGCACATCCGCCACGCCCCCGGGAACGAACTGGCCGATTTCATGGCTGCGTGCGTGAAGGCGTCGCCGCACCTCTTCCTTGCCGATGTCGTGGGGAATAGGAACGCGCATCAGCTCTTGTTCTCCAATTGCGGGCTCGTCTGTGCCCCTTCGCCGAATTTGTAATCCAGATAACGGTGCTTGATCGCGAGATCGTCGAGCGAGCCTTCCGCAAGCTGCCGGGTGATGGAATCGATTTCGCCGCTGATCTTGCCGAGGCTGTCGGTCAACTGCTCGTCCGGCGTAGAACCGGCGCGCTGTTCCTTGCGCAGATGGGCAGGGATGCGGCGATAGCTGTCGATCATCTCGGGTAGCTGCTCGCCCACCAGACTGCGGACTTCGCGCGCCTTGGGGTGGTTCTGGTCGAGCCCTTCGAGCTGCAGGCCCAGCGCATCGAGCTGCACGCCCATGTCGTCGATTATCCGCGCGGCTGGCGCAGGGAGGGCGGGGCGCTGCGCTTCGAGCCACAATTCGGTGCGGCCGACCATCTGCCGGACGTTGCCCTTGTTGATGTCCGCCCGCTTGGGCGTGCCCATTTTCGGATAGCTGGAAAACACCGCAATCGCGATGATGCTGGCCACCAGCACACCCATCACGCCCCAGAAACCGATGCCGCTGAAGATCGCTCCGGCGACACCGCTCGCCAGCCAGATCGCCAACACCGCGATCACGACGTTGCGGACCTTCTTCAGCAGATGATCGCGCTTGGCCTTGGCCGAGCCCTGCCCGATCGAGGGCGCGCGCCGGTGGCGGCCGCCTTCGCGGTTGTCGCGCACCAGCGCCTTGCTTTCGGACAATATCCGGTCGCTGTCGCGGGTGAGGTCGTTCACGATGCCGCCCTCAGCCCTCGATGCTCAACAGGCCGCTTTCGGCAACCTGCTTCTGCGCCTGCGCCTGGCCTTCGGCGCGTGCGATATAGCCCTTCGACTTCTCGACCTCGTCGGTCAGCAGCGTAACCGTCTGCTTCATGCTGTCGAGCGCGCGCAGCTTGAAGCTGTCGACCTCGTCCATCGTGTCGTAGATGTTCTGGAACGCGCGCTGCAGCGTTTCCAGCGGGATCGTGCTCGCGGCGGCCTGTTCGTGAATCTTGCCGGTCTGGTCGCGCAGCAGCGTGCTGGTGGAATCGATGATGCCCGCAGTCGTTTCGTTCAGAGCCGTGATCTGTCCCAGCACCAGGCGCTGGTTCGTCATCGCTTCGGCCACGGTTACCGCGGTGCGCAGCGCACCCACGGTCGTGGTGCTGGCGCGGTCCACCCCTTTGACCAGTTCGACATTGTTCTTTTTCACAAGGTCGAGCGCGAGATAGCCCTGTACGCTGACCGCCATCTGCGTGAGCAGGTCCTGCGTGCGCTGGCGGACATAGAACAGCGCGGTTTCGCGAACCGCCTTGGCCTTGGCCGGATCGGTCGCGTCGAGTTCGGCGGCCTTGTCTTCCAGCTTCTGGTCCAGCGTGTTGGAGATATGGATCATCTGTTCCAGATTGCCCATCGCCTCCCACAGCTTCTGGCGCTCCACGTCGATCGCGGCATTGTCCATGATCAGCTCGTCCTTGCCGCTGGCAAGGTTGTTGAGGATCGACTGGATGTGCGTCTGCGCGCTCTGGTAGCTGCGGAAATAATTGGTCAGCTTGTTGCCGAACGGAATGATGCCGAGGATCTTGCGCGGGCCGGCCAGCTTGCCGCGCTTGCCCGGATCGAGATCTTCGACGACCCGGCGCAATTCGGCCAGATTGGCGCCGACGCCTTCGTCCTTGTCCATGGCCCGCACCGGGCGGTCCAGGAAACGGTTGGACATACCGGCCGCAGCCATGATTTCCTTGCGGCCCATATTGGTGAGCTGGTCGACCTTCTTGCCGAACTCCGGCGAATTCGCATCCTGCGAAATCAGGTCTTCGACAAACCCGTCGACCTTGCTTTCCAGCTTGCTCTTCACCTCGTCCGAAACCGGCACCAGCCCGGCAGCCTTCTCCGGCTTGACCTCGGGCACCGGATCGGGGGGCGTCAGGTCGAACGCGGTTTCGGTGGCAGTCTGCGTTTTCGTATCGCTCATGGGCGCAGGTCTCTCCAAGCGGCTATGATCCTGTATTAGGGTGGCAATACACGATCTTCAAGCGCACTGTCACCCGGCGCGGCGATAGTGCCGCGCCCTGGCGGGCAAGCGCAAGGCAATTCTGCTGCCGGAAAATCCTCAGGCAGCCAGGTCGAGCGGGGTGATCTCTCCCGACAGGTACTGCTTCTTCGCTTTCGCCCGGCTCAGCTTGCCGGAACTGGTGCGGGGCAGGGTGCGCGGGGGGACCAGTTCGACGACGCAGCTCATGCCGGTCACGCCGCGCACCTTGTCCGCGATCTGGTCGCGCAGCTTGATCCGCTCTTCGGGGTCGGACACCCGGCAGTGGACCAGCACGGCAGGCGCTTCTTCGCCGCCTTCGGTATCGATGGAAAAGGCCGCGATGTCGCCGTGGTTGAAGCCCGGCAATTGCTCGACCGCCCATTCGATGTCCTGCGGCCACAGGTTCTTGCCGTTGATGATGATCATGTCCTTCGCACGGCCCACGATGAACAGGTAATTGTCGGCCATGTATCCCATGTCGCCCGTGTCCAGCCAGCCATCGACCAGGCAGTCGTTGGTGGCTTCCTCGTTGCGGAAATAGGAATGCATGACGCTCTTGCCGCGGCACCAGACCTTGCCGATCTGGTGATCGCCGCGGATCTGGTCACTCTCCCCGCGGATTTCGACTTCCATGCCCGGGATCGGCTTGCCGCAGTTCACGATCGCGCGATACCGTGCGGGCTTGGACAGGTCGCGCGGGCGCCCCGACAGGCGCTCTTCCTCGACCAGTTCGACCCGGATGCCTTCGCCCGGGGGCATGACGGTAACGGCAAGCGTCGCCTCGGCGAGGCCATAGCTGGGATTGAAACTGCTCGCCTGAAAGCCTGCATCGGCAAAGGCGTTGACGAAGTTCTGCATCACGTCGGGGCGGATCATGTCGGCCCCGTTACCTGCAACTCGCCAGCGCGAAAGGTCGAACCGATCCTCGACATGCGTCTGGCTCGAAATGCGGCGTGCGCAGATGTCGTAACCGAATGTCGGCGAATAGCTCAGCGTGGTGCCCTTGTTGCGGCTGATCAGATCGAGCCATGCAAGCGGGCGGCGCGCAAAATGTTCGGTCTTGAGATAATCGACCGAAACCTGGTTGGCGATCAGCGACAGGAAACAGCCCACCAGGCCCATGTCGTGATACCACGGCAGCCAGCTGACCACGCGGTCGTTCGTGCCGATTTCCATCGATTCCGCATGGCCGCGCAGATTGTGCAGCAGCGCTTCGTGGGTTACCGCAACGCCTGTGGGAAAGCGGGTCGATCCGGATGAATATTGCAGATAGCAGATGTCTTCCGGCTTCGCTTCGGGAAGCTCGGCCTCGGGCGCAGGGCGCTGGTTGAAATCTTCCCAGCTTTCGCCCGCGCAGCCCTGGCGATCGGCCGCGGCCTTGGCCATGTCCGCGATCTCGCCCGGATAAATCAGGATTTTGGGATCGGAACTCTGCAACTGAACGGAAAGCTGGTCGATATAGCTTTCCTTGCCACCGAAGGTGGTCGGCAGCGGCAGCGGAACCGGCCATGCCCCCATCAGGGTGCAGGCACAGAAAAGCGCCGCGAATTCCGGGCTGGTTTCCGCGACGATTGCGACGCGGTCTTCCTTTTCGATGCCCATCGCAACCAGGCGGTATGCACCCTGGATCGCATCCTCGCGCATCTGCACATAAGGGTAACTGCATTCCAGCGTGCCACGCATGTCATGGAAGTTGAGACCCTTCGCACTCCGCGCAGCGTAGTCGATGGCTTCGTTGAAGGTCGCGAAATCCGAACGGCGACGCGGCAGGTCGCAATCGTTCGGCGTCGGCGAAATTTCGGCGTCGGTCATAATTTTCGGCGATACCCGTGAATAGCTGGTGCCTTACGGCTTACCTCATTGCGCTGTTAATGCGCAAACCGGCGGCTGCGCACTCTCCCACGTTTCCCATTCTTAAAGGACTGTGGCAGGAATATGGCCGATGAATGATGAACGCGCAACATCTGGTCACACTCGCCGCCGCGCAAAACCGCTTGATCGCAATCGACTGGAAGAATTGGCGCTCGCCTATGTGGCGCGATTTGCGACGAGCGCGGGCAAGCTGCGGACCTACCTCAGGCGTAAATTGCACGAGCGCGGATGTGTCAATGGCGAAGAACCCGACATCGAAACGCTGATCTCCAGCTTCGTGGACAAGGGCTATGTCGACGACGAAGCCTATGGCCGCGCCAAGGCCAACGATCTGGTCGCCCGCGGCTATGGCGGGCGGCGTGTCGAACAGACCTTGCGGTCCGCCGGCATCGCGGAGGATCTTCGCGAAGTCCTGCAACCGGACGAAGCCCACATGCGACAGGCGGTTGTGGTTCTCGCCCGCAAACGCCGGTTCGGGCCGTTCGGGCGACTGGGCGAGGCGGGCGCCGAAGACGCCCGCAAGCTTCGTGAAAAGCAGCTTGCCGCAGTGGTCAGGGCGGGCCATGATTTCGACATGGCACGGCGCGTCATAGAAGCGTCCACGGTCGAGGAACTGGAAGAATGGGTCACGGAAGCTTCGGACGAACTCGGCTGAGGGGATCGGGCTGCGCTCTCGCCATGCTGGCGGCGCTGGCCGCCTGCTCGCCCCAGACCCAGGCCGAAGCGTCGGCGGACAAGGGGCCGAATGCCGCTGGCACCGCGGCCGCTGGCAATCATCCGATATCCGGTTTGCGGGTGGTGCCGCTGACCGTGACGAGTGGGGACGAACGAATCGGCTTCAAGGTCGAAGTCGCCGATACGCCCGAATCTCAGGCGCGAGGACTGATGTTTCGCACCGAACTCGGCGATTTCGAAGGAATGATCTTCCCCTATGGCGGGGTGACGGCGCAGAGTTTCTGGATGAAGAACACGCCGCTGCCGCTCGACATCATCTTCATCGGTCCGGATCGGCGGATTTCCAACATCGCCGCGATGGCAGAGCCTTATTCGCTCGAATCGGTCTATTCCGTCGGTCCGGTGCTCGGTGTGCTCGAATTGCGCGGCGGCCGGGCGCAGGAACTTGGCATAGAGCCAGGCGATTTGGTGGAATGGTGATCATCGAATGGCTTGGCCACCGCGTGCGAATCCGCTAACCGCGCGACCATGAACTTCCTCGGCAAGATTTTCACCTGGTGGGACGGCGCCACGATCGGCACTCTCCTGTGGTCCTCACGCAATGGGGAGCATGTCGGCACAGATGTGCAGGGCAACCGCTATTATCGTTCGAAGAAGAAGACCGGTGACGGCCGGGAACGTCGCTGGGTCATTTACGAAGGCACCAATGACGCGAGCCGCGTTCCGAGTGAATGGCACGGCTGGCTCCATGGGGCGTTCGACGACATACCGGAAAGCAATCTTCCGCCTGCTCGTATCTGGGAAGCCGATTATACTCCGAATGCCACTGGCACGGTAGGCGCCTACCGCCCTGCCGGTGCGCTGGAAATGGGTGGCAAGCGGGCCAAGGCTACAGGCGACTACGAAGCCTGGTCGCCAGAGGCGTGACCATGCGCAGGGCATTCGCCCTCGTCGCTGCGACGGCGGCTCTTGCGGCCTGCGGGCAGGAAACTGCCGAACCCGAAGATGCCATCCGGACGACGATCCCGGAAAGCGTGCAGCAGGCGGAAACGCCTGTGCAGCCTGCCGACGAAGCGAATATCGGCACACCCATGGCGGAACGGGTCGCGACGCTCGGCCTCCTCAACAAACGCAACAATGTCAGCCAGGATCTCGAAATGCGTCCCGGCGAAGAACAGCGTATCGGCGACGTCATAGTCCGCCTTCAGGCGTGCGAGCGCACGGCTCCCTGGGAAATGCCGAAGGAAACGGGCGCATTCGTGCAGCTGCTCGTCAGGCAACGCGGCACCGAAGACCAGTTCGCGAAAGTCTTTTCGGGCTGGCTGTTCAAGAATTCTCCCAGCCTGAATGTCGTGGAACACCCGATCTACGACGTCTGGGTCAAGGACTGTGCGATGGATTTCCCGGGCGAAGAAGAGGCTGCGAATCGCGCAACGGCGTCGGGTAGCGACGCTGCGGGATAGCCATCTGCGGCGATCAGCATGTCCATATACCGCGATTGCGGTACGGCGACGGCCCCCATGGTGGCCAGATGATCGGTCATGAACTGGCAGTCGAGCAGGGCAAAACCTGCCTGACGCATCGCCGCGACAAGCCATGCCAGAGCGACTTTGCTGGCATCGGCGGTGCGGCTGAACATGCTTTCGCCGCAAAATACCCGCTCGAAGCTGACGCCGTAGAGCCCGCCGACTAGCTCGCCGTCCTGCCAGCATTCGATGGAATGGGCATGTCCGGCCGCATGCAGCGCGCGGTAGCTCGCCTCGATCCTGTGGCTGATCCAGCTTTCGGCATGTTCCTCGCGCGGGGCGGCGCATTCGGCAATCACATCGGCGAAACGGGTGTCGCAAGTGACGTGAAAGCGATCTTGCCGCAGCACTTTCTTCAGGCTTTTCGAAAGACGAAACCCGTCGAGCGGAATGATCGCTCGCTCGCGCGGCTCCACCCAGTAGACTTCGGGATCGCTGCGGTGGTCGGCCATCGGGAAAACGCCGCCACGATAGGCGCGCAGCAGAAGTTCGATCGGAATTGGGGGCGAAACGGGAGCATGCATAGGCTGGAATAATAGCACTTCATCTCAACAAGCGATATGCGCCTTGCCAAGTGTTGGCGGCCATACTAATGCGCGCCCTTCCTGCAGGGGTGTAGCTCAGCTGGTAGAGCATCGGTCTCCAAAACCGAGGGCCACGGGTTCGAATCCTGTCACCCCTGCCATTTCCTTGTCCTTCAGCGCTTGTGCGCGGCTTGCCTGCGCCCTATCGCGCTGCCCATGACCGACAAGAAAAGCGAACGCGATCTGTCTGATCGCAAGTTCTATCCGGCCGACAAAGAAGCCGAATTCGAAAAAACGCAGCTGCAAACGCCGCAGACAGCCCATCCTGCCTATAAATTGGCATTTCAGGATACGGACTTTCTCCTGCGCGACGAATTGCGCCCGGTGCGGTTCCAGCTCGAACTGCTGAAGCCGGAAATGCTGCTCGACGAAGCGGGCGTGGGCTCCACGCTGGTGATGTACGGCAGCGCGCGCATTCCTCCCGAAGATGCCTGTGAAGCGGCGCTCGAAGGGGCCAAGGATCTGCCCGAAGACGAACGGCGGGTCGTCGAAAACCTCGTGAAGAAGAGCAAATATTACACCGAAGCGTACAAGCTGGCGCGGATCGCTTCCGAACGCTCGATCATCGAAAATGGGAAGCGCCAGTTCGTGGTGTGCTCTGGCGGCGGTCCTTCGATCATGGAAGCGGCCAACAAGGGGGCGAGCGATGCGGGTGCCGAAAGCGTGGGGCTTAACATCATCCTGCCGCACGAACAGGCACCGAACCAGTATGTGACGCCGTATCTCTCGCTGAACTTTCACTACTTTGCGCTGCGCAAGATGCATTTCCTCCTGCGCGCCAAGGCGGTTGCGGTCTTCCCGGGCGGCTTCGGCACGTTCGATGAATTCTTCGAACTTCTCACGCTTATCCAGACCGGCAAGATGAAGCCGATGCCGATCCTCCTGTTCGGCAAGGATTTCTGGACGCGCGTCATCGATTTCGAGGCGCTGGCCGACGAAGGAACGATATCCAGGAAGGATCTCGATCTGTTCCGCTGGTGCGAAGATGCCCAGGAAGCCTGGGATCACATCAGCGCCTTCTACGAACTCTAGTGAGGGATTTCTTCGGGCGGTTCCAACTTGCGGACCGCCTGATGTCCCATCGGGCCCGATCCCTCTCCGAAGCCGGGTGCATTCTCTATCGCGGCATAGGTGAAGGCACGCGCAATGCGCACGGCGTTGACCAGCGGCTGGCGATATCCAAGCATGGTCGCGAGCGCCGAAGACAACGTACATCCCGTCCCATGCGTATGCCGCGTCTGGATCCGCGCATGGGCGAAGCTGGCTAACTTGCCGGTGGGCGAGACGATCCGGTCGACGACCTGCGTTTCGTCGCCCGCATGGCCGCCCTTCGCCAGCACTTGAACCCCGAAACGGCTGGCGAGCGCTGCTGCCGCATCGAACACCTCGTCATCGGCGATCGCTTCCCGCCCGGCGAGCACGCCCAGTTCGGGCAGGTTGGGGGTGACGACAGTGGCGATGTCCATCAGCGCCGCGAAGCTGGCGATGGTGTCTTCATCGGCCAGAATCGACCCGCTGGTAGCCACCATGACCGGATCGAACACGATAGGTCCTGCAAAGGTATCGAGCCGCTCAGCAAGCAAGGTTGCTGTCTCGGGCGAACCAAGCATACCGATCTTGATTGCATCCGCACCGATGTCGGACAGGCAGCTTTCAACCTGATCGAGAACAAACTGGGGCGACAGCGCTTCCACGCCGATGACACCGCAGGTGTTTTGCGCCGTTACGGCGGTAATGGCCGTCATGGCATAACCGCCCAGCATCGTGATCGTCTTGATGTCTGCCTGAATGCCGGCGCCGCCGGAGCTGTCCGAGCCGGCTATGGACAATATGCGGGGGGGTGGGGGAGCGTTCTCGCTCATCCGGCGCCTGTCGAAGTGCTCTGAGCGCGCAGGCTGGTTGGGGGGTATTTATCGTGAAGCCTCTTGGGGCGTGTCGGGCGGTCCATCAGCTCGCCCTTGCAATTGGGGCAGATGTCATCGAGTTCGTCAGCACATGTCGCGCAAAAGGTGCATTCTAAACTGCAGATGAAGGCTCCAGCGCCTTCGGCAGGCAGTCCAGTACCGCACCGCTCGCATTCGGGTCGCATCTCAAGCATCAGGCGGCAGCCTTTACGGCTTCGCAAATCCGGTCGACTACCGCCTCGACCTGAGCTGCATCGTCACCCTCGGCCATGACACGGATGACCGGCTCGGTACCGGACGCACGAATGACAAGGCGGCCCTTGCCCGCCAGTTCGTTCTCGGAATCGGAGATCGTCTGTTTGACCACTGCATTCTCCAGAGGTGTGCTGCCAGAGTAGCGGACGTTCTTGAGAAGCTGCGGTACCGGATCGAAGACATGAAGCAATTCGCTGGCCGGTTTGCCTGTGCGCACCAAGCTTGCCAGTACGCTGAGCGCGGCCATGGTTCCATCACCGGTCGTGGCATGGTCGGTCAGGATCATATGTCCCGATTGCTCGCCGCCAAGGTTGAAACCTCCAGCACGCATGCGTTCAAGTACGTAACGATCGCCTACCTTGGTGCGCTCAAGTGTCAGGCCCATGCTTTGCAAATATCGTTCGAGACCAAGGTTCGACATGACGGTGGCGACCACTCCGCCACCTCTTAGTGCGCCTTGCTCGTGAAGGCGGGTAGCGATCAGACCCATGATCTGATCTCCATCGACGGCCTTGCCCTTCTCGTCGATCACAATCAGCCTGTCCGCGTCCCCATCCAATGCAATGCCGATATCGGCACCTTCTTCGACCACGCGTTTCCGTATGGCATCGAGCGAGGTCGAACCCACCCCATCGTTGATATTGGCGCCATTGGGCGAGACACCGATTGCGATGACGTCCGCGCCCAGTTCCCATATGGCGCTCGGTGAAACTTCGTATGCTGCACCGTGGGCACAGTCGACGACCACCTTAAGCCCATCAAAACGCGTGTCGGAAGAAATGGACTGCTTTACTGCGTGAATATAGCGACCGCTTGCGTCGTCAATCCGGCGGGCACGGCCGATCTGATCGGGTTGGACCAGCACCGGTTGCTGTTCCAGAAGAAGCTCGATTGCGGCTTCGGCTTCGTCTGAAAGTTTGTACCCGTCCGGCCCGAACAATTTGATGCCATTATCCTCGAACGGATTGTGGCTGGCGGAAATCATCACGCCTAGGTCGGCGCGCATTTCGCGCGTCAGCAGCGCGATTGCGGGTGTGGGAAGGGGGCCAGTCATGATGACATCCATGCCCACGCTGGTGAAACCTGCGACCAGTGCGCTTTCCATCATGTAGCCCGACAAGCGTGTATCCTTGCCAATGACCACACGGTGACGATGGTCGCCGCGTAGAAAATGGGTGCCGGCAGCCTGCCCGACGCGCATGACAGTAGCGGCCGTCATTGCGCCTTCATTCGTGCGACCCCGGATACCGTCGGTACCGAAAAATTTGCGTGTCATTTGTTGGCGATCCCCTTTTGCCGATTGACCCATGGCCCGATTGGAGCATGAATAAAAGACCGACCGTCCCCCTTTTCGCGCGTAATATCGTGGCTATGTGCAACCACGCGCGCGCCAATACGTTAGGGACGCGAGTACGAAATTCTTTCACACCAACCCAAGAGGGGAAAATCAATGGCTTTTGAGCTGATCGACCTGCCTTACGAAGACACCGCGCTGGAGCCTGCCGTATCGGCAAAGACCCTGTCGTTCCATCATGGTAAGCATCACAAGGCGTATATCGACAAGACCAACGCGGCGATCGAAGGCGGCGATCTGGCAGACATGAGCCTAGAAGACGTCATTGCTGCCGCTCGTGGCAGCAATGCAGGCCTCTTCAACAACTCGGCACAAAGCTGGAACCACGGTTTCTACTGGCATTCGATGGCAGCCGACGAAACCGGCGCTTCCGACGAGCTGAAGAGCATGATCGATGATGCCTTCGGGTCGACGGACGGTTTGAAGGAAAAGCTTGCCGAGCGCGGAGCCGGACATTTCGCCAGTGGTTGGGTGTGGCTCGCCGTGAAGGGCGGCAAGCTGAGCATCGAGGAAACCCATGATGGCGATACGCTCGCAGATCAGGGCGAATTCAATCCGCTTCTGGTGATCGACCTTTGGGAACACGCATATTATCTGGACCATCAAAACGCGCGTCCGGCCTATCTTGATGCGGTTAACGGCAAGCTGAACTGGAAATTCGCAAGTGAAAACCTTGCGCGCGGAACAACCTGGAAATATCCCGGCTGATCACGGCTTCATGTTAAGTTTCCAAAGCCCGTCGCCAGAAATGGCGGCGGGTTTTCTATTCGGCGCCCTGTTCCGCGGTGTCTTCTTCGTCGAAAAGATTGGCAGTGAATAACGGTTCGCCAAAAATGAAGCCAACCAGATTGGGCCTGCCGATATGGTCAAATAACGCGGTCAGCATCAACAGGATCGGAACGGACAGGAGCGCCCCAAATACCCCCCAGATCCACGTGAAGTAGGATAGGGCAATGAGGATCATGACCGGATTCATCGTGAAGCGAGCACCAAGTATGGAAGGAGTTACCAGATTTGCTTCAACGGTGTGTAGCGCAAGGTAAGCAAGAGCCGGCACAAGGCCGAGCAAGATTGTATCCGAAGTCCCGATCCCGAAAAGCCCCAGCAATGCAATCATCACAATGGGGCCGACATAGGGGAGGAAATTAAGCAGCGCCGCAAGACCGCCCCACATGATCGGCGCGTCTATGTCTAGGGCCCAGGCGCCCAAGGCTACTATGAGACCGACCACAGCGTTGATCCAGCCGACCGTCAGAATGTACGCAGCGACGCGGTCCTGCACTTCGCGAATGACGCGCGCTGCCTTGATGCTGGTACCGAAACTCGCACGACCGAACAGTAGCCGCTGACGAAGGCGCACCCGTGCCTCAATCATGAAATACGCCATCAGGAGCGTCAGCACCACTTCGAGAACCACACTTGGGGTGGCGAACGCCACCTGCTCCAGCAGGCTGGGTGCCGCCAGTACCACTTCGCGCGTGCTGTCGGTGTTCATGAATGTCGCCAGCTGTTTATTCAGCGAGGCTACCCAGGCAAATTGCTCACGAACTTCGCCGAAGCGGGCCATTACCTGCTGGGCCATGGCCGGAACATCGTCGAACAGCGCGATTGCCGGCTGCAGGATCGTTGCCAGTGCCAGCACCAGAATTGCGAAAAAGATGATGAGAGCGGCAAATGAGGCAAGGGCGTTGGGAAGGCCCCAGGCGTTGAGTTTGTCCGCCAGTGGCGAGAGAATAACCGTGAGGACCAGCGCGGTTACCACCGGCAGAAAAACCACGGAGCCGATCGACAGGACGAATGGCAAGGCAAAGAAAAGACCAAGTCCGATCAGCAAGACGAGCGAGGAAATGAGGCGCAGTTCCTGCTCGGCAAAAGCACGACGACGCGACCGGCGTGGCATCGCCGGCGCATCGCCTTGCTGAGGTGGCTCCGTCTCGTTCATAACAGACTATCTGCCTCGCGCTGCAAGATGTGACAAGCGGCCCGAACGCAAAGATAATCTAGCTGCGGCTGGAACCCTGCCCTGCGGCCACATCGTCCAATTCTTCAAGAATTGCCCGGTGTGCGGCATCGTCCCCGATCGACCGCTTGGGAATGTTTCCATCCGCCAGCATCGCGTTGAGCGCAGCGCGCGCACGTCCGACGCGGCTCTTGATCGTGCCGACCGCGCAGTCGCAGATGGTTGCTGCTTCTTCGTAGGAAAAACCGCCGGCGCCAACCAATAGCAGTGCCTCGCGCCGTTCCGGTGGAAGGGTAAGCAACGCCCTGTGCATATCCGACAAATGGATGGGTTCTTCCTGTCCGGCAGGCGCCGTCAGCACGCGCTCTGCAACGGTTTCGTCATACTCCCCGCGAAAACGGTTGCGGCGCATATCGGTCAGATAGGCATTGCGCAGAATGACGAAGGTCCAGGCCCGCATGCTTGTACCCGGCTGAAAACGCTCCTGTGCGGCCCACGCCTTCAGTAGCGTCTCCTGCACCAGGTCGTCCGCCATGTCGGCACGCCCGCAAAGACCGCGTGCAAACGCACGAAGGTGGGGCACGACATCGGTCAGTTCACGCTTGAAATCGGCTTTTTCGGAGGCCGTCCGTTCTTCGGGCGGCATCAGCTGTTGGAATCCAGCTTGTCGATCAGATCCTGAAAGCTGTCAGGCAAAGGCTCTTCCACTACGGAATCGTAGAGTTGCTTGAGGCCGTTGGCCCAGTCAGGGTCTTTTTCTTTTCCGGACCCGCTGGAAGCGGCAGGTGAACCGCTGGCGGGTTGCCGCTGCGGATTTCTCGGCGTGTGTGATGTCATGGCTTAAAAGATATTGCCCTCTTAGAATTCCCGCCAGGGCCTCTAAACAGACGCAGCAGCGGAAAAATTCGATCCCGAACGTGCTTCGCACAACGCGCATGACGGCACAGTGTTCCCACCCATTTCATTTCGGAACCAAATGGCGTGCGCAGCATACTATATCGCCGGGTAAATCGTCAGGGGCAGGAAGCTGGTCACGGAAGAACTCCAACGCAAGGGTCGCCGCAGGCGTTGGCTGATCGATTATCCGCGCGGTATCCCGGTGCTGATATTCGTTCTCGTGACGGCGATAACAGTCCTCAGCGTGTTCTCAATCGAACGCGGTGAGGTCGAACGCGATGCGGCAGATGTATCGCGCAAGGCGCAAGCCATGACGTCGGCAATCGAGCGCCGTGCCTATACGAGTTCTGCGTATTTACGTGCAGGCGCGGCCTTGTTTTCCACTCAGGCTGATGTGACCCCTGCGGTATTCCGCCGGTTTGTTTCCGAACTCAGGCTGGATTCCAATTACCGGGGTGCGGAAGGCATTGGATGGGCGCCCGTAGTTGCAGCCAGTCAGTTGCGGTCTTTCGAAGGACGGCTGAACGCCGAGCGTATCAGCGACAAGATGGTCAGGCCGACCCTGCAAGAGCAGCCTCGCGACATCCTCACGCCGATCCTCTATATGCAGCCCGATACGGCGCGTAATCGCAGGGCGTTGGGATACGATATGTATTCGCAACCCGTACGCCGTACCGCGATGGATCTGGCAGCGGCCAATGATCGTCCCACGGCCAGTGGACCCGTCGTGCTGGTGCAGGAAGGCGGGGGCGATGCAGCCGGCTTTCTTATCTACATGCCGGTCTTCGAAGGTCTGAGCATGGCGCGTAACCTCAAGGGCTTCATTTTCAGTCCATTCAATGCATCGCAATTCCTGGGATCGGCCGCAAATCTGGTCAGCTACGAATCTGTCGGCGCCCGGTTGAGAGATGGGGAAGCCCAAGGTGAGCCGATACTTGCGCAGAGCGATGGGTGGATCGATGGCCGCTCCGCTGTGACGCGCGAAGTCAGCCTGGCCAACCGGCGCATGCTGCTCGAGGTGCAGTCGACACGCGTGGAAGGCCTTTCCTCGATGTCGATGATCACCTTGCTATTCGGTCTTGCCGTTGCCAGCCTGTTAATGCTGGTATCCCGCCTTCTAACACAGCAGACTCTGGAAGACCGCCGGGCGATCATCTGGTTCGAAGAGCAGAACTCCATTCGAAACTCGCTAACTCGCGAACTCAACCACAGGGTCAAGAACACACTCGCCAACGTCCTTTCGATCGTCTCTTTGACGAGGCGTCGTTCGGGAAGTCTCGATGAGTTCGCCGAAGGGCTCGATGGCCGGATCAGGGCTCTGTCGGCCACTCATGACCTTCTGACGCAATCGGAGTGGGGCACTACCCCGATCCGTTCTGTCGTCGATGTCGAACTTGCGCCCTATGCCCGCGACGAGGAACAGAAGCTGGAATTGGTCGGCCCGCACACCGAGCTTGCTCCAAACGATGCTCTTTCTCTCGGGTTGGCGATTCATGAGTTGGCGACCAATGCGGCGAAATATGGGTCGCTTAGCGTACCGGGCGGCTGCGTGACCGTGCGCTGGAGCCAGATGAACGAAACGCTGGCCAAGATTGAATGGGTGGAAAGTGGCGGCCCTTCGGTGTCGAAACCCATGCGCCGCGGCTTTGGGACCGACCTTATCGAGAAGATCGTGGCGCACGAATTGAGGCATCCGGTCGAGCTTGATTTCGCTCCGGAAGGCGTACGCTGCACCTTGCTGGTGCCGGTGCGCAAGCCGAGTGAGTTCGAATTGCGGAAGAAGGGGCCTAGCGGTCGCGGCCGCGGTCACTAAAACAAGACATTAAAAAACCCGGGCCGAAGCCCGGGTCTCTCATTTCATATTGTTTCCGCTCGGATCAGCCGAGAGGGCGGCTTGATCCGAAGAACAGTGCCTGGCTGATGGCAGCCCGTACTGTCTGTTCCTGGAACGGCTTGGTCACGAGATACGTCGGTTCCGGACGGTCTCCGGTAAGGAGGCGTTCCGGGTAGGCCGTGATGAAGATCACGGGGACGCTGCTGATCGCAAGGATATCGTCTACTGCGTCGAGGCCCGACGAGCCGTCTGCCAACTGAATGTCGGCAAGGACGAGACCTGGTGTCTTTTCCGCGACAACTTCCTGCGCCTGCGTACGCGTTGCGGCAGTGCCGCAGACTTCGTGGCCAAGTGAGGTCACGAGATCTTCCAATTGCATCGAGATCAGGGGTTCGTCTTCGATGATCAGAACGCTGGTCGCAGATTCCTTGTCGATCTCCGAGATGGCTTCCTGCGCCAGCTGCTCGATATCCTCGGGCGACATGTCCATGATTTCACCGGCCTGGTCGGACGAGAAATCTTCGAGTGTCGTCAGAAGCAATGCCTGGCGATTGAGCGGTGTGACCGACTTGAGCCGGTGCTGGGCCGCATCTTCGTGCCCGTCGCCACCAACGGTTTCAGGCACATCAAGGTAGGCGCTCGACCAGACCTTGTTGAATGCGCGATAGAGGGGCACGCGGCCACCTTCGAGCGATTGTTTGAGTTCACTGTCGGCCAATGCGGCTTCGAGTGTGGCACGGACGAACGCGTCTCCCGTGGCCTGTGAGCCGGTCAATGCGCGCGCATAGCGGCGCAGATACGGCAAGTTACGAGCAATCTGATCACCTAGTGACATTTAGACCCCTTCCTTAAGGTGCGCGCTTCTAACGTCCCGAAACCGCTTAGGTTCCGAGCTGCGGGGTCGCAACCCGCGGTTTGACAAGCGCGCTTTTCCCAGCGCATGCGCACGCCGAAATATCGTTAAACGGGGAAACGATTGTCTTGCACGAAGTAACCGATCCCATTCCGTGTGCTGCATGCCCATTGCAGTCCTGTCCGGGGCTGCGGCCGCTGGACGAAACGCAGCTTTCCTACATGCAGGAATTCAAGGCCGGCGAGATTAGGCTCGATCGGGGCGACGTGCTGATCGACGAAGGGGCTTCTTACGATCGCCTGTACACGCTTCTCGAAGGGGTGCTGATCCGATCGCAATCGCTCGAGGACGGGCGGCGTCAGATATTGAACTTCATGTTTCCGGGGGATCTGATCGGTCTTCAAGGAGCATTCGACGAGCCATCGAGCCACACCATCGAAGCGCTGATCGACGCCCGCCTATGTCGGTTTAAGCGTGGCGACTTCGCAGGTTTCGTCTCGAAGAATCCTAGTCTGGCATACGACATCACGTGGCTGGCCGCGAAGGAGGAGACCGCTCTTGAGGGGCATATTCTGTCGCTTGGGCAACGCAACGCACGCGAACGCGTCACTTACCTTGCGGTTTGGCTTATCGATCGGGCGCAATCCACGTGCCTGGCAGATGAAAGCAACGTTCTCGCGTTGTCGATTACGCAGTCGCAAATTGCGGATATGCTTGGTCTATCTCTTGTTCATACCAACCGAACACTGCGCCAGTTGCAGCGCGAAGGGCTGGTGGAATGGAAGTCCCGAAAAATCCATGTGCCTGATTTAGCGAAGGCGGCTGATTTCGCACAGTTCGACCGTTCTCGTGAAAAGAGCAGGCCGTTCTTATGACTGGCATTTTCGGCAACTAAAAAAATTCATTGCGGCTGGGAACTCTACTTGAGAAGGCGCGTATTCCCTATGTCACCGCCGAGACCCCCCCTCCCGTCCAAGCGGCTGGTGATACGATCCCGAAAGGCCCCCGTTGAAATCAACGGGGGCCTTTTTTTCTTATTCCAAGTCGATAGTCTTGGTCCGTCGGAAATCTTAAAAGTTACCCGAGCATTCCTGCGCTAGTAGACGCGCCCCCTAAGCTTGTGCCAAGGCAAATAACCCATGTGGCAGCTATACCAATTTCCTCTTTGTCCCTTCAGCCGCAAACTGCGCTTGCTGATGGGCGAAAAGAACGTTGCATACGAACTGGTTCGGGAAAATCCATGGGAGGGGCGAGACGAATTCTGGCACCTCAACCCTGCCGGGCGCACACCTGTTCTGCATGATGCGGGGCGGGGTACCGCGCTATCCGATAGTCAGGCCATCTGCGAATATCTGGAAGAAACGGTAGATCGTAATCCGATGATCAACGGGTCGGCTCTGCAGCGTGCGGAAATTCGCAGGCTGGTCGCGCTGTTCGATGATAATTTTTACGCCGATGTGACCGAACCTGCTCTTCACGAAAAGATGAAGAAACGCATAGTCTTGCGCCAATCCCCAGATGCGCAGGTTTTGCGCCAGCTCGGCCGAATGCTACACGGGCATCTTGATTACATAGATTGGCTGGTCGACACGCGACAGTGGCTTGCAGGACCTCAGCTAAGTCTCGCCGATCTGACATGCGCCGCGCATCTTTCGGTCGTCGAATATCTGGGCGCGATCGACTGGAAAGGACACGAGCAGACCCAGGGCTGGTATATGGTCGTGAAAAGCCGTCCCAGCTTCAGGCCGCTGCTAAGTGAAAAGATGGAAGGCATACCGCCGCCTCGCGAATACGCTTCGCTGGATTTATAGGACGGGGGCGACTCGGCCGTCGGGGCTGACGGCGAGCAGAGCGGCTACTTTTGGCAGACCGGGCAGAACCACGTACTTCGCCCACCCTGTACGATACGCCGGATCGTGCCCCCATCTTCATGATGGCAGACTTGCCTCTCTCGCCCGTAAACATGAAAGCGCGTGGCAAAATAGCCAAGATTGCCATCGGGTTGCGCAAAATCGCGTAAGGTGGAGCCGCCGTCGCGGATTGAGCGTTCCAGCACATCCTTGATCGCCGGCACAAGACGGCGCAATTGCGGCATGGTGACCTTGCCCCCGGCTTTGCGGGGGTTGATCCCCGCCTGCCATAAAGCTTCACAAACATAGATATTTCCGAGTCCCGCGACGACACGCTGGTCGAGTAGAAGCAGCTTAATGGCCTGTTTGCGTCCGCGCGTGACTTCCCGCAGATGCTCGGGTGTAAGCATTTCACCCAGCGGTTCAGGTCCGAGCGCGGCAAAAGGTGGCCACAGGTCGAGCTCTGGCGCCAGCAGGAGGTCAACCGAACCGAACCGGCGGGGGTCGTTGAGGGCAAACACATGATCGCGCGTCGCCAGAACGAGGTGGTCATGCTTGTCGGCTTCTTCGGGATCGATCCGCCAGCGGCCGCTCATGCCGAGGTGAAACACCAGCGTTTGATTGCGATCGGTGTGGAGCAAGCCGTATTTGGCCCGTCGCGAGAGGCCAGAAATCGTCGCTCCTGTCATCGCCTGAACCAATCCGGGAGGGAAGGGGCGGCGCATATCGGGCCGGTTCACCCGGACACTGACGATCTGTTCCCCATCTAGAAAGCGGGCGAGCCCACGCACTGTGGTTTCGACTTCAGGTAGCTCCGGCATGTCGTGCGCTCTAACACTCTTTGCCCGGCACACAATTACCCCTAAGGCACCCAGCCATGAATGATACCGTTTCCTTCGGCTACGAAGACATCGATGCGTCCGAAAAAACCGGCCGCGTAGGCGAAGTCTTTTCGAACGTCGCCTCAAAATACGACATCATGAACGATGCAATGTCAGGCGGCATGCACCGTTTATGGAAGAACCGCTTCGTTGCGCGGGTCAAGCCTCAGCATGGAGAAACAATACTCGACATGGCTGGGGGGACTGGCGACATCGCGTTCCGCATGGCGGACCGTGGCGCCAGCGTCACGGTGTCGGACATCAACCAGGATATGCTCGATGTCGGCCTTGAACGTGCCGTGGAGCGCGGGATCGACGGTCTGGTGTGGAGCCGCCAGAATGCCGAAGAGCTGAGCTTTTCCAATCGCATCTTCGATGCCTACACTATCGCGTTCGGTATCCGGAACGTGACGCATATCGAAAAGGCCCTGAGCGAGGCGCATCGTGTGCTGAAATTTGGCGGGCGGTTCTACTGTCTGGAATTTTCCAGCGTTGAATGGCCCGGCTTCAAAGAAGCCTATGATCTCTATTCGCACAAGCTGGTGCCACAGATCGGCAAGGCCATTGCAGGCGACGAGGATAGCTATCGTTATCTGATCGAATCGATCCGGCGCTTTCCGAACATGGCCGATTTCGAATGTATGATTCGCTCTGCAGGTTTCGAAAACACGCGCGTGGAACCGATCATGGGCGGCCTGGTCGCCATCCATTCGGGATGGAAAGTCTGACCTGGTGACGCGACCAGCAACGCATATCTGGCGGCTCTTCAAGTGGGGCATCACCCTTGCGCGACACCGCGCGCTGGTAGGGATCGAACATGATCCCAACGCACCCGGTCCGGTGCGCCGCATGGCGAAGCTCGCCCGTTGGGTGGCTTTCACGGGCACTAGAGGGGAACGCGATTACGCGGGGGCTTTCCGGGACATCGGGCCCGCCGCCATCAAGCTGGGCCAGACCCTCGCCACGCGGCCAGATCTTGTTGGTGAAGAGCCGGCACGCAATTTGCTGAAATTGCAGGACGATTTGCCGCCAGTTCCCTTCGAAAAGATCAGGGCAAGCATCGAAGCCAGTTTCGAGCAACCGCTCGAAGCTCTCTGGTCGGAATTCGATCCGGTGCCGATCGGAGCGGCCTCCATCGCCCAGGTCCACCGCGCAACGACCACCGACGGCAGGCAGGTTGCCGTAAAGGTCCTGCGGCCCGGCGTTCGCGAGCGGTTCGCGCGTGACATAGATACCTATGAATGGGCGGCAGCTCATCTAGAGAGTTTCGGTGTGGAAGCTGCCCGCCTTCGCCCCAGGCTCGTCATTGCCAACTTCAAGCGCTGGACCAATCGGGAACTCGATTTGCGGCGCGAAGCAGCCAGCGCTTCTGAACTCGCCGAGCACATGGTCGGGACGGAAGGATACGAAATTCCGGGTATCGACTGGGATCGTACCAATGGGCGCGTGATGACCGTCGACTGGATCGACGGCATTAAAATCAGCAATACCGAGGCGCTGAAGGCCGCGGGCCACGATACCGACGAAATAGCCAGCAGGCTTGTCCTCGCTTTCCTGAAGCAGGCCATTGCCGCCGGGTTCTTTCATGCCGACATGCACCAAGGGAATCTGTTCGTGAAAGCGGATGGGACCATCGCTGCCATTGATTTCGGCATCATGGGCCGGATCGATCGACGCGCGCGCATGTGGCTCGCGGAAATTCTCTATGGGCTGACCACCGGCAACTATCGCCGCGTTGCGGAGATTCACTTCGAGGCGCAGTATGTCCCAAGCTATCACAACGTGGACGAGTTCGCGACCGCGTTGAGAGCTGTTGGCGAGCCGATGCGCGGTAAACCGGTTAGTGAGCTTTCCGTTGGCCAGATGCTCGACGGGCTGTTCGCGATTACGCGCGATTTCGACATGCAGACGCAGCCACATCTTCTGCTCCTGCAAAAGACCATGGTCATGGTTGAAGGCATTGCCACGCAACTCAATCCCAAAATCAACATGTGGGATGTCAGCGCGCCATACGTTCGCAGTTGGATCCGCGATGAATTGGGGCCGGAAGCAGCCATTGCCGATCGCATTCGCGAAGACACCCAGACTTTGCTGCGCATCCCAGAACTCGTGCGCAGGATCGAGGATAGATTCCCGCCCAAAGGCGGTGCGCCGGAGCTACCGCCTCTGCCCGATGTCGAATTGATGTGGGAAAGACGGTGCCGCAAAGAACCGGGTCGCGGCTGGATGGGCTATACAATCGCAGCGGTGGCAGGGGGGCTCGCAGTATGGGCAGCGATAATGCAGGGCTGGATCAACTAAAGGCGGCGCCGTGGGATCGCTTCGCTGGCTGGGACAGGTGGCCCGCGCGTGTACTGCTGTTGGTCGTGGCAGCGCTTCTTGTTCTTGCTGTTAACGCGCCTCTCCGCGCGAGTTTGGATGGAAACCCATCGGAAGTTCCATCGCTCATTGGCGATGGGACGCCGAACGGGCAGACTGAATCCGAGCGGGACGACGATCTTGCGTTCTACGACCGTGTGATCGAGCGGATCGGTCACGGCGAGAACTATTACGACTTCATCGTGGAAGAGCAACGCGCGCGCGATTACCCGGTGCGACCGGGTCTCGCCGTGCGTCTGCCGACGCTCGCCTGGATTCATGCCTCGCTGGGCGAGCCTGCAATGATCGCCCTTGCGGTCGCTCTACTCTTCGCATGCATCTGGGCATGGTGGAAACGGTTGGGCGAGGAGCCTGGCGGTGCGCGCTTCCGCCTGCTCGGCACGGCGCTGATGGCAATGGGCGGTTCGCTCGGCCTCAATCGATCTTTCTTCGTGTTGCATGAGCTTTGGGCGGGGATGCTGATCGCCCTGGCGTTCGGTCTTCATCGACCGGGGCGTTGGGGTGCGGCGCTCCTTGTCGCTGCGCTGGCGCTGGCATTGCGCGAACTGGTTTTGCCCTTCGTATTGTTGATGGCGGCGATGGCGGCGTGGCGCAAGGATTGGCGCGAAGCAACGGCTTGGATCATGCTGGTTGCTGTATTCGCAGCGATCATGGCTTGGCATCTGTCGTTGATAGCTGTGCAGGAGGTGCCTTCCGATCCAGTCGGGCCGGACTGGCTTGTCCTGCGCGGCCTTTCCGGATGGCTCGGGAATATCGTTCTGAGTTCAAACCTGCGTTTGCTTCCGCATGAACTGGCCAGTCCTGTAGTGATACTGATGGCGTTGGGTTGGGCCGGATGGAAATCGTCCGCTGGCACGACGGGTACCTTTTTGTATCTGGGCTACGGTCTCGCATTCATGCTCGCGGGCAGGGCAAACAACTTCTACTGGGGCGCAGTCGTCGCACCGGCGATGTTCATCGGCCTGGCTTTCCTGCCCATGGCGCTACCCTCACTGGTCCGTGCGGCGCGAGGGAAGGCATGAATTTGCCCGACCGTCCCCTCGCGGCTTTACCACGCTGGGGAGCAGCAGCGCTTCTGATTGTGACGATACTTACGTGTGTATGGAACGTGTTCGCGCTGGAAGCGCACAATTCTGCGCATGAGGCAGATATAGAGCATAGGCTCGCGCTTGGAGAGCGGGTCGATATGGACCTCTATCGCGCTATCGATGCTCGGGTCGCGGCGGGCGAGAATTATTACGAAGCGGCGGCTGAAGAACACCGTGAGTTCGGCATGCCGACCAGCCCTTTCGTTACGATAAGAACTCCTGTCCTGGCTTGGACAAGTGCGCTGTGGGGTAGCGACGGGTGGCGTGCAATCGCAGCATTTATGTGGGGTGCCAACGTTCTTGCCTGGTACGCGGCTTTGCGCGGGAGGGGGCGCATGGAAGCAGCTGTCGGCGCGGGGTTGGCAGCATTGTTCGGAATGGTCGCATTCATCCCGGATATCCCTTTCAGTCACGGACTCCTTGCCGGCCTGATGTTATCGCTCGCACTTGCCCTATCGGTGGGCCGTTTATGGATTAGCGGTCTAATCCTGGCAGCATGCGCCATTGCGCTGCGCGAACTGGCGTTGCCGTTTCTCCTTGCGTGGGGCGGCGCTGCATTACTGGCTGGCGAACGCGCGAAAGTCTTCTCTATCTGCGGAACGCTGATGATAATTGCCTTGGGACTTGCGCTTCATGCGTTCGCTGTTGCCGGTGTACGTGAACCCGGGGACCTGACCTCTCCGGGATGGAGCGGAATGGTCGGACCGGTGCTCCCTTTGTACGGCATACATGTCACAACATTGCTGCAAACATTACCAATCTGGCTGGCAGGTCCGCTCGGTGTGCTACCACTGCTGGGCTGGTTGGCGGTGGGTGGAAGGCTGGGGGTTTTCGCCAGCGCCTGGTTTGCCGGTTTCATCGCTGCCGTTGCCATCTTTGCGCGGCAGGAAAACTTTTACTGGATGGGACTTTTCATCCCCGCATACGGGGTGGGCTTGGCCTTCGCGCCGCGTGCAGTGACCGATCTAATTTGGGCCATCAGGTCCGCGTCGCCGGCCACCCCCACGCACGCATAGCAATTATAATGACAATGCAGTGAAGCGCTTCGACGCTCATCGGGATCATCCAACCTTGGTAGGGTCCCTCAACGACCAGATTGATTATACGCCCAATCAGTGCGATGCCGAACAGTCCGAGAGCAGGTAACAGGACATCGCCCCGCCGCTTCCAGCCACCCCATGCAAGTGACAGTGCCGTCACGTAGAAGAATGCGGTCATGTCGCCCCTGAGGGTCGATTCCCCATGCATCGAGACGATGGCAAGGCCGAAATCGGCGCCCGAACTGCCAGGGTCGATGAGAAAGCCGGTACCAATCACCAGATCGAGTATTGCCAGTGCAAGCAGGATCGCGCTCAGGATGACATGCATGAAGACCTCCCCGTTTCCTCTTTTTTCACCATGCGACGTTAGGGTGAATATTGAAAAACGCCAGTGCTGAACGCTGGCATTGATGTACGGGGGGCGCTAGCAAGCGCATCAATGGCTTTATGGGAATGCATTCGCCGGTTCGAGTGGCAACGCACGGACATGATGCAAGAGCAGGAACGCCTCGCATGAGCGGACCGCGAATCCTGCTCGTCATCGGTGGCGGCATTGCAGCTTACAAATCCTGCGAGCTCGTCCGCCTGATCCGCAAGGCTGGCGGCTCCGTCACCTGTGTATTGACGCAAGGCGGCCAGCAGTTCGTTACGCCTATGGCGTTGGCCGCTCTTAGTGAGAGCAAGGTCTATTCATCGCTTTTCGATCTCAAGGACGAGGTGGAAATGGGCCATATCCAACTCAGTCGCGAAGCCGATCTCGTGGTCGTTTGCCCGGCCACAGCGGACCTGCTTGCCAAGATGGCGGCAGGCATCGCCGATGATCTTGCGACCACGCTCATCCTCGCCACCGATAAGCCGGTCCTTGCTGTTCCGGCCATGAACGTGAAGATGTGGGAACATTCGGCAACCCAGCGAAACGCAGATTGGTTACGCCAGGCCGGTGTTGCAGTTATGGATCCGGACGAGGGGCCAATGGCTTGCGGCGAATTCGGCCCCGGGCGCATGCCCGAGCCACCTGCGATCCTTGCGCGCATCGGTCAGGAACTCGACCTCGATATAGAGGTGCCCGAACTGGCTCTATTCAAGCAGGCACAGCTTTCGGCTCCCGCGCCCCGGGAAGAAGCCGAATACGATCTGGACGAACCGCTCGAGCCAGAGGACGAAGAGGAAGTCGTAAAAAGTGGCGGTGGCCTTGGGGGCCTCTTGTCGATGATAATTCCCCGTTCGACTACGCAACGCAGCCATGACCAGATCGAAGCGGAATTAGACGATCTGCCCGAGCCTGACATGCTCGGAGCTGAAAGTCTTGGTGAAGTGAAAGAGCCGATCGCGGATGGCGGCCCGCTTCTGGCGAGCAAAGGGAAGGCATCTTCCGCACCACCGACTGATCCTGCTGCGCTCAATCACGAAGTGGCACGGCAGGACACGCGTGCCATGCCGCAACCGGGCGTTGAGGAAGCACAGACGTCGGGTATTGCTTTCGAAGATTCGCCGCTTGCCGGTCAGGCGGAGTTCGATCCCGATCCCGATCACCGACCTCTGTTTGGTAAGCACGTTCTGGTGACTGCCGGTCCCACGCGCGAACCTATCGATCCGGTCCGTTACATTGCCAATCGGTCCAGCGGCAAACAGGGATTCGCCATCGCTGCAATGGCTGCCGCGGCCGGTGCGCGTGTCACGCTGGTCGCCGGCCCGGTACATTTGCCCACGCCGGTCGGGGTCGATCGCATCGACGTGGAAACTGCGGACGACATGGCAGAAGAAGTGCGCCGCGCACTTCCGGTAGACGTGGCTTTCATGGTGGCCGCAGTTGCCGACTGGAAAAGTCGGCATGTAGCAGGAGAAAAAATGAAAAAGCGCGGCTCTGCCCCGCCTGCGCTGATCCTGGCAGAAAACCCGGATATTCTGGCCAGCACAGCGGCCGGTCGTAAACGACCTGCACTTTTGATCGGGTTCGCCGCTGAAACCGAGAACGTAGTCGAAAACGCCAAGTCCAAGCGCAAACGCAAGGGCGCCGACTGGATTATCGCAAACAATGTTTCAGGCGCCGAAGGTGATAGCGTGATGGGCGGTGACCTTAATCAGGTGCACATAGTCACGTCTAACGGGGTCGAAAGCTTACCCGAGATGCCGAAGGAGGATGTGGCGCGCGAACTTGTGCGCCGCGCGGCAGCCGCACTTTTCCCCGTAGAGGACGACGCTGACTGACCCAAAGATTCTCAGGCCGTTGGCCTGCTATTCGGGCAGCAATCCTTTGCCCTCGAACCGAGCGACGGCATGGCGTACGACCTTGTCCAACGCCACCTCGGAGAAGAAGCCGCCCGGAATCAGGCAGCGCTCGATCAGGACACGGCGAAATGCACCGAATGTTTCCATGTCGGGCGCGCTCGCTTCGCGCCAGAACCGGTCAATTCCATCCTGAAAGGTGATATCGGGAATGTCGTAAACGGCATGCCCCAGCGCAATGACCGGGACCCCCTTGGCCAGCGCCAACGTGCCGCTCGTGCTGTTGATGGTGACCATCCCCTTCGCTCGCTCGGCTACCGGCACGATGTCGCCCCAGGCCATATAATCCACCCGGTCGGACACGCCGAGCAAGGCAGCGATCGAACTGGTCTCTTCAAGCCAGTCGAACACCCCGTTATCCAGCGGATGTTCCTTGACTACGAGGCGCGCGTCCTTGGGCGCATGCTTGGCAAAGGATCGAATGACCAACATCAGTGCGTCGGTCATGCTCGCAAATGGGGAATGCAGACGAATCTGGGCATCGGAAGCAAGCTGCAACGGGAAAAGGAAGTACGGCGCCTCGGAGGTCAGCAATCTTTCCGTCAGTGCTACAGCCTCTTTGCGGCGATCTTTCCCGCGAGTGAGCTTGCGAGCCCATCCCATTCCCTCGATGACGGGGTGCCAGGGGCGATGATTGGCCCAATGCGGATAATACCAGCGGCTGAAAATGTCCGCGACGTTGAAAAGAAGTCCTTCCGTGGCGCGACGGCGAAAGGAAGACGGTACCTGGCGATGTTCGGGGACAGGAGGCAACTCTGCAGCAAGCTGCCGGTACCAGGCCGGATCGCGCGGCAGGGAAGAATGCCCGTTTACACCACCCAGTTCCAGAGTGACCCAGTCCGGACGGATGTAACCTTCTTCAAACACGTGAACCGGAACGTCCAGTTCCCGGCATACCGCGGTGGCAACCAGATGGTGGGGGCGGCAATCGCCGAACAGGACAACGTCGGTGACCCCTTTTTCAGCGATGATGGTCCGTAGCGTATCTGGCCATTCGTCAAGCGACTTGCGATATTCGATACCACCCGGGAGTCGCCAGAAGAGCCGGTCGCCACCGTTGAAATTGACCTTATAGACTTTGTGGCCGGATTTGATGAGCTGTTGACCAAGGCGGCGAAATACCCGGCCCATCAAGCCTTGCAGCAAAAGTACCGTTCGCGGAGAATCCGGCTTTCGGTCCTCATCCGGTTCGCGCGCCGTCATTGGTTCGGGCTCATTGCCTGAGCCACTTGCATGGTGGGCATCACCATTGAAATGTTTGAAATTCTGAACAACCACTACCGTCAATCCTTGCGCCCCTTCATAGGACACTTGGTGTGAAACGCGACGCTTATCGGACTTGTTATGAACATGAACAGGCTAGAGTCTTGAAACTGACATCTCATGAATTGTCACTTGCGTTTACTCGCCCTAATCGGATGACGTGAGTTTGGCATGATGCATCTCGTGGTTTCTCTGTTAGTGGTCGCACCTGTCGCACTGCTGGTCGATATTTTTGCGCGTCCAAGAAGCGTAAATCGCCTGCGCTCTGCTCAAGGCTCCTTGCTGCTGGTCCAGATTGCTTTGTTCATCTTCGGCATTCTGCTTTGTGTAAGCGGTAATGCTGTTTTGGCAGCAGTCCTCGTTCTGGCACTAAATCTACTGTTCGTTGTCGCTTCCAATGCAAAGAACGACATGCTGGGCGAGCCCTTGTTATTTTCCGATCTGGCCTTGATCGGTGGGGTGTTCAGGCATCCACAGTTCTATCTCTCTGCTCTGGAGCGATCTCAAAAACTACTCGGCCTTGTAGCTCTGGCCGTGCTCGTTGCGGCGTTCGGTTGGTTGTTCGAAGCAAATCTGGTCACTCGACTGATTGGCTTGGGTATCAGTCTGATTACCTTCATTCTCATGCGCATCTCTCTGGAGACGAAGACCTTTAAAGCGCTCGCATCAGAGCCCGATGCGGATGCAGATGTTGCCAACCTTGGGCTTGCGAGCACCTTGCTGTTGTATTGGATTCGGTGGCGAGGCGATGCCGAGAAAGGCACCTCGTCGGCAACGGACCCATACGATCCGGACTTGATAGATGCCTCGGAATGCTCACCCAACGCCGAACCCGAGATCATCGTCGTGATTCAGTGCGAGTCCTTCGCTGACCCGGTCGAACTGTTCGGGAAACGGGGTGTCGAACTGTCAAACCTCAAAGCCGCTAAGAAGGATGCGGTCCTTTGGGGGAACCTGTTGGTTAGCGGGTTCGGAGCTTACACCATGCGAACCGAATATGGGGTTCTATTCGGGCGCGAGGAAGATGACTTAGGCTTTCGCCGCTACGATCCGTATTTGACGGCATTGAAGGATGGCGCGCTGGCGCTTCCAAACAGATTGGGGGGCGATCAGTGGCGGAGCATGTTCGTGCACCCTCACGACATGCGTTTCTACAGCCGCCACCGGATACTGCCCGAGGCTGGGTTTTCCCAATTGATCGATGACAGCGAGTTTGATCGGCCTTCATCTGGCGACGGTCGCTACATTTCGGATGCAGCGCTCGCGGCAAAAATACTGGAGGTTGCTCGGATCGCGACCAAGCGGACTTTCATTTACGCGGTGACGATCGAAAACCATGGTCCATGGTCGAGCGAGGGAGAGCCACTCGTCGCCCACTATAATCGGCTGGTGCAAGCCGGGGATTCCATGCTCGGCCAATTGCGCGATGGGATCGCTGCATTGGGAAAGCCGGCGTTACTGGCTTTTTTTGGAGATCATCGCCCGAGCATACCGGGGGCAAGCATGCCGGGCGGCGATCGACATACCCCTTTTGCGGTTCTGCGCTTTGATGCCGCTGGAAGGGTCATTCCTGGTGGCAGCCAACGCAAAGACCTCACGCCTGCGCAGTTGCATCACGCGATTCTGTCACTGGGCAAACAATCGCGGAAAAAGGGTTAGGCCTACTCAGGGTTTGAGCTTGGCTAAAAGTTGATCGCGAAGGCGGGAGGGCAACAGTGCGTCCACCATCCGCAGAGCCGAGAATTGCCAAGGCGTCACGTAATGGCGCTTACCCTGTCTGCCCGCTTCGATGATGCGCCGCGCGGCCTCTTCCACGCTTAATTCAATTGGCCGGCTTGATGAGGCATTGCGGGTGGAGGGGGTGTCGATGAACCCGGGGGCTGCCAGGGTCACGCTCACGCCGTACGGCTCGACGGCAATGCGCAACGCGTCCGTAAAGCGTGCCAATCCCGCCTTCGATCCGGAATAGCCCGCAGCAAATGGCAGAGAGTGATGACCCGCCGCGGAGCCGATCACCACTATCCGGCCATGACCGCGCTCGGCCATCCTTCCCGCGATGGCTGCCGCCATTGCAGCTGGCGTGGCAAAATTAATCTGGGCTGCGCGAAGGACCAGCTCGGGATTCTCGACTAGATCGCCCTTGGCGCGCGTATCGCCGATGCCAGCGACGAGATAGGCCAGATCGAACGGCGCCTCGTTGTCTTGGCTCAACACGGCATTGATTGCCGCCTGTCCATCCGTAAGGTCGAGGCAGAACGCCTGCGCTTCTGCCCCAGCGTGGCTGACCTTTTCGGCTATCAGGCCGAGTCTCGTCCGGTCGCGCCCCCAAAGACTAAGGTGTACCCCCGGCGCTGCATGCAGTGATGTCAGCGCTCCACCGAGCGCTCCCGAGGCGCCGGTGCACAGAATTCTGGTCACGGATGCATCTTTCGTCATTTCGTGACCCTTGTGCCACATTGGAGTATCCTCAAATCCTCAATTAGCTGCGTTTCACCGCTTGTTTGTTGACAATCGGGTGCCTTTTCTATCGGGATATTCGTGTGATGAAGGGTCCGACTACCAAAGAAAAGCGCCTCGTTCTTTTCGAGAATCCGTTTCTCGAGATGCTTACGCTCGCGTCCATTTGGCTGTTTGCAGCAGTCTGGATCGTCGTCCTGCCGCTTATCGCCTTTGTCGGCTGGGGCACGGTTTCCGTTTCGACGGCGGTTGGCCTGAGCCTTGGCGGTCTGCTGGTGTGGAGCCTGTTCGAATATATCGCCCATCGCCATCTTTTTCATTGGGAGCCGCAATGGCTTCCCGCGCGCCAACTCGTATTCGCGATCCATGGCAACCACCATGCCCAGCCGACCGATCATCTGCGCAATCTCATGCCGCCGATCGTCAGCCTTCCCGTCGCCGGGGTCATATGGGCGCTCAGCTACGCTCTGGCGGGGAATGCCGGCACCTGGTTCGTCTTCGGATTCCTGGTCGGCTACGTCCTGTATGATCTGACCCATTACGCCTGCCATCAATGGTCCATGCGCGGGCGCATAGGGAAAGTCATCAAGAAGCATCACATGCGTCATCACTTCATGGGTGAAGACGGCAACTTCGGTGTTACGACGCCGCTGTGGGACCATGTGCTCGACACGCGGATCGGCTCCGCCGGTCGGGTTTCGGCCAAGGCCATGCGCGAACTGCCCGTTCATCCCGCAGAATGATTCTTCGGTAGAAGCGCGGCGTCCTCGATCACCTTCGCGGTGATCTCCATATGCGAATCCCAGTCCGGCTCTTGCCAGGCGGCAACGCGCGTTAGTTGCGCACGTCGCATCGGGCCATTCTGGGTATGGTCCAGTACCGTCCGCTCCCAACCCGGCCCGTCGAGAGGATCCAGATAGTCGGGAGCATTTCCGCCGATTTCGCGATGGGCTTCGATGTCGCTCGCGATGACCGGCGTGCCGACCGACAGGGCCTCGGCAATCGGCATGCCGAACCCTTCGGTAAACGATGGCATCAGCAGCGCGCGGGCGCCGCGGATGGCCGCAGCCAGGTCGCTGTCGCCGCAACCGTTCACTTCCTCCAGCACCGGGCCGAGCGAAGGGCAGCGTTCGAGCATGTCGACAATCTGCTCATTCTCCCACCCCCGGCGCCCGATCACGAGCAAGCGTGGCACATCGTCCAAAGGCAGCGTTTCAGCCATTTTGCGCCACAGGTGAAGCAGCAGTAGATGGTTCTTGCGTGGTTCGATGGTGCCGAGACACACAAAATAGGGTTTTCCATCGGGATAAACGCGTGGTGCCGCTTTCGCGATTGGCTCTGTGCCAAGAAGCGCCACGTGGATCGGCGGCGGGATCCCGCCTTTGCTTTCGACCCATCTCGTTAAGGAGGCACCCGTAGCGGCCGAATTGACGATCACCGCATCGGCCAGCTCTGCCACCGTGCTCATCCGCTTTTCATGAAGCGCCGATCCACCGGGCCGGGCATATTCCGGATACTCGATCGGTATCAGGTCATGCACCATGCAGACGAACCTGGCTTCTTCGCGTTGCAGAATGCGCCGCATCTTGGCGGCGTGCGTGAGGTGGTGCGGCGAAACCTGCACCAGAACGTCGGCGGACCCGATTCCCGCACGCCGCGGAAGCAGCCGTGCCATCCATGGGAGGACCGATGCGAGAGTTCGCTGCCCTGAAGATCGATCGGTCGCTGTCCAGCGCCTGTCGAGTTCGTCCAGATAAGCGATGGCCGTTTCGCGAGGAATCCTCCCATAGAGGCCTGTCGGATGGACGGCGGCGAAAGCAAGCTTGGGCCCGTACAGGCGAAGCAGTCCACGCGCATAGGCCATCTCTACGCGGTCTACGCCGGAAGGGCCGGAATGCCGCACACGCGAAATCAGCCGCGATATATCCAGAACCGCACGGGTCATCGGCGAACCTTCTTCTGCCCGCGTGAGCGGTGGCGCGCCATGACCCGTCCCTGGAACCGGCGAACCGGTTCGATCCATCCAAGACGGTTGGGCATCTGTTGTTGACCCATGCGTTTCACGAGCACTTCGGGCGGGCACGGTATGCCTGTCACCGGGTCCAGATAACGGGGATAGAGCAACAGCACACCAGCAACGAGCTCGTCTAGGGAGAGCTTGCGCGACCTGCGCGGCGGCGTGGTCGCCATATCACGTGTGAGCCCCCAACCCGCGTAAAACGGGATGCCATGGCAGATGACTTCCCTGCCACGCAGCAGCGCTTCGAAACCGGAAAGCGAGGTAAGTACATGAACCGCATCTACCGCATCGAGTAGGTCAACCATCGCTTCTTCACGCACGATGCGGTCGGCATATCGCAGGGCATCTGCATCCACGACCTGGCCATTGCGGTGGCCTGCATCGACATCGGGATGAGGGCGCCACCAGATCTGTGCTTCGGGTTCTTCGGTGCGGACGCGGCGCAGCAGTTCGAGGTTGGATGTCAGCCCGCCGCCGCCGGCCAGCACCGACATGTCGTCTTCCACCTGTCCGGGTACCAGAACGATCCTTCCTTCGCGCGTCCCGATGACCTGCGCGGCCATTCGCTTCGCTGCTCGCGCATATTTGCTGATGCCCGTGTCCACGATCGTCTTCCGCAGCAGGCGCGCACGCTCGATCAGGTCGTGCGAGAATTCCTCATTCTGCAAAATCGTCTCGAGATCGCTCGGATGGCCGGGATCGAAATGGATACCACGCCGGTCCACAATCACGGACGATGGAGGCACCAGATTGCTGCCAAGGCCAACCGATCGCACGAAGCCATCCTCGACGCGCACGATCGGTACCCCTCGTTTTTCTGCATTTGCGAGGAGGGATTTTGAGATGCGCGATGGCCAGACAGCCAATGCGCCGCCACGCGCCTCGGCAACGGCCAGGGCGCCCGCTGAAGTGCGCGCTATTTTCAAAGGTTCGCCTGGCACCCAAAGGAACCGGCGGATTTCTTCGCGCTTCCACCAGCTGATCCCGCATGCCGCGACTATGGTCTGCCCCGCGGTGCCGCGATTGGCATCGATCACTCTGCGCCATTCTGCCAGCAGTTCAATAGCTTTTGCCGGTTCGAGCCAGCCATCTGAAAACGGATCGCGCATCGGCTCTGCCAATGCGATCGCAGCCCTATTCTTCAGTGTCTCCCCATCGTCGCCTGGCTCGCCGTAACGGCCTGGCGATAAGACTTGAACGTGAATACCGGCGATGGTGGCCAGTGCGACCCATTCATCATCACCATGAGCGACCAATTTTCCCGTCTGCGACAGGACAGCCCAGGGATCGATATCTGCGCCGTAATCGAGCGCGGCGGTTTTCAGCGGGGATGCATGCGGGTGCCCAATGCAGATCGTCTTTTCTGCCCCGAAACGCGCGCGCAGTTCCGCTGCCTCGGACGCGGAACGAGGCCGGATGGCCGTGTCGATAGCAAGTGGAGCGATTGGCTCGCTCCAGTACGATCCCCCGACACGCGCGTTGCTGACGGATCTGAACAGGGCCGTCCGCGTGTCGCCGGTCGGAGCATCCACCTCGGGCAGTGGTGAAAACATGTGCATGGCATTTGCCATGCCGGGGAAGGGGGGCGCACGCAGCAATCTGGACGCGGCAGGGGTGGGAAGGGGCGTCATGGACGTACTCCCCAGGCTACGAGCTGTAATTGCCCCAAATCGCTGCAGCCAATGACGCCATAGCCGCCCGTCGGAAGTTTGAGAGAGGGTAGTGTGCTGGCTGCATCGCTAAGACCTTGCGCCGCCATCAATGCAAATCGCGCCGCACCATTGCTGGTCACGAGCAATGTCGCCTCGCCGGGATCGGCGTTTTCGAAGAGATCGCGCCAGGCGGCAATTCGACCTTCGCAATCCACTCTCCATCCCGTGGGCGGGACGGCGCCACTTTCCCATGCTCTGAGTGCGTCTTCTCCAATTCTGGCAAGGACTACCTCTTCGGGCTGGTCCTCGTCCGGACCATGATCGATTTCACGCAGGAATTCGGCTGACTCTTGCTCGGGCGCATTCGCCTGCCTCGAGAGGATTTCGCCAGCCGTCTGCCGGGTCCGCGTGAGCGGAGAAACGAGAACGCGCGAAAACTGCCATCCCATGTCGGTGAAATGACTGCCGAGCGACCGGGCCTGCTCGATGCCCTGCCCTGTTAGGGGCAGATCGGTGCGGGCCCCGATCCTGCGCGGCTGATCGCCGGTTTCAAATGTGTTGCCGTGGCGAACGATGACGAACATGGTGCTGGCTTCTAGCGCTTGCCGCCGGTGCCGCAACCATCCCGCTTACGCGGGGAAAGGGTCGCCCAGTTTTGCAATCGCTTCTTCCGCGAGGGCAAGGTCCGCTGCAGTGTCGATACCCGACAGCGCGTGCTCGGGCGGTGCAACCGGCACAGTCGCAATTTTCCAACCATGTTCGAGAAATCGCAATTGTTCGAGCCCTTCCAGGATCTCGTAAGTTCCGGGCGAATTTCCGACAAACCAGTCCAGCGCCTCGATCGTGTACGCATATAGACCCATGTGCTGCCAGACGGGCGATGTATCCATTTTGCGCAGATCTGCCTCGTTGCGCATTGCTGGCAGAATGGATTTGGAAAACCAGAGAGCATGGCCCTCTGAATCTCTGACACAGGTAGTACCGCTGAAGGGAGCGGTCTGCTTATGTGCCTTCAGCCGATCGAGCCTCGCCCAGTCCAGTTGATATACCGGCGTCGCAACCGACGCGTTGCCTTCGCGTAATATCTTTACCAACGATGCAATAGTCTGCGGCGCAATGAAAGGAGCATCACCCTGCAGGCAAATCACGCGTTCCGGCTTACCCGATTTCAGCGCCGCGGCGTGTGCCCGGGCCGTTCCGGAATCCAGCGCTCCATCGGTCAGGACGGATCTCGCGTCCAGTGCATTGGCGTGTTCTGCAATTCGTTCATCGTCGGTCGCCACGACAAAATCGCAATTGCCGCAAAGGTCGGCGGCTTCGCGGGCATTGGCAATCACTCGCTCTAGCAGAGTGCGCCCGGCCAATGCCAACAAGGGCTTACCGGGCAGCCGGGTTGATCCGTACCGCGCCGGTATGACTATGAGATCGCGGCTTTCCATCCTCATCCTTTCAGCCAGCACCGCGGCTCCGGCTGACGGAAAAATTCAACCGATTCCCAGTCGAACCAGATCGTGCATGTGGACGATGCCGACCAGCTTTTCGCTGTCCGTTACGAACAGGACCGAAACGGCGTTATCGTTCATCAAGGTCAGAGCTTGTGCTGCCGGCATGGACGGTTCGGCGGTGACCGGACGCGGTGACATATGGCTTCCGATGGGGTCGTCGAGATCATGGATTGCGATACAGCGGCGCAGATCGCCATCGGTAAATGCGCCCACGAGTTTCTCGTCGGCATCGATCACGGCGGTGCAGCCATAGCGTTTGCGGCTCATCTCGATCGTTGCACTGCGCAGAGTGGCATCGAGGGTGACTCGCGGTAAAGCCTCGTCCGTACCCATGACCTTCTCGAGCGTCGTCAACTGCGCACCCAGGCGACCGCCGGGATGAAACAGGCCGAAACTGTGGGACGAAAAACCACGAGCTTCAATCAGGGCGACAGCAAGCGCATCGCCAAGAACCAGTTGCATGGTCGTCGATGATGTCGGTGCAAGCTCGTTCGGACACGCTTCCCGCACGACGGGTAGGGTCAGACAGATATCGGCCGCTTCACCGACCCAGCTCGACCCGTTCGCGGTCGCCACGATCAGTGGCAGTCGATACATGCTGCAATAATTGACGATGTCGCCAAGTTCGCGTGTCGTGCCCGACCATGTAATCGCGAAGACTACGTCGTCGCGCGAAATCGCGCCGAGATCGCCGTGGCTGGCTTCTCCCGGATGCAGGTAGAGCGCGGAGGTGCCAGTCGAACAGAAAGTTGCCGCAATTTTGCGGGCGATGTGACCGCTTTTCCCGATCCCGGTGACAATGATCCTGCCCTTAGCAGAGGCGAAAGCGTTCACTGCCTGGTCGAAAGCATCGCCAAGGCCGGTCTGCTTGAAAGCACTTTTCAGGTCTTCCAGGCCACCGATTTCGATCTCGAGCGTTTTGAGGGCGGAGACCATGTGGTCGGAGGCTATTGTATCGTTGATCATAGAAAGGAATTTCTGCGCAACTCTGGAAAACGATGTAGGGGGCGCGTATCTTGAAATCGCTTTGGCGCCCGTAACGGCTCGTTCACCTCTTGGTGCTGGTGATGTCAAGCGGTCACTTCTAGCAGCATGTATTTTTGGGGCGGAGTCTACAAAATTTACGGTAGGGCGTTGTAAAAACACCTCAAAGAGCGGTCGATGAGAATGGATTTGAACAAATGATACTGTGTGGTCGCAAGATAACGGCAGAAACCCCGCTATTCGTGATTGCCGGGCCGTGCGTGATCGAAAGCGAACAACATTCTCTTCATGTCGCGGATACCTTGGCCGCCATTGCCCGGCGCCTTGATGTGCAGGTGATTTATAAAAGTTCCTTCGACAAGGCCAACCGTACGTCGGGCGACTCGTTTCGCGGGCCTGGCGTGGACGACGGGCTTCGCATTCTCGAAAAAGTTCGTGCTGAAACGGGGCTGCCGGTCCTCACCGATGTACATGAAGCGAATCAGGCCAACCCCGTGGCCGAAGTCGTTGACGTCCTCCAGACTCCTGCCTTTCTCGCTAGACAGACCGACTTCATCGGCGCCGTTGCCGCCAGCGGAAAGCCGGTCAACATCAAGAAGGCACAGTTCATGGCGCCAGGCGACATGCAGAATGTCGTAACAAAAGCCCGCCAGGCGGCGGCTGCAGCGGGGAAGGAAACCGACAATTTCATGCTTTGCGACAGAGGCACGTCGTTCGGATACAACACGCTTGTATCTGACATGCGCGGCCTCTCGATCATGGCGGAAACAGGCTGCCCGGTGATATTCGATGCGACCCATTCGGTTCAACAGCCCGGTGGGCTGGGTTCGCGCTCTGGGGGGCAAAGCCAGTATGTGCCTCTCCTGGCTCGCGCTGCCGTTGCGGCGGGCGTCTCCGGTGTATTCATGGAGACGCACCCTGATCCGGCTTCGGCGCTCTCGGACGGCCCGAATGCGCTGCCGCTTGAGAGGTTCGAATCCCTCGTGTCCCAACTCATGGCCATCGACGAGATCGCCAAAGATGCGCTGCGGGCCGAGGTGTAAGGGCCTTCCCCGCATGAGTTTGATCAACAAAGCCAAGGCCATCGCGCTGGCGCCGATCCACGTTCTTCAATTGGGAACATCGGCGAAGAGCTTTCTCGACCATCCCCTGATCGGGGCGCAGCGCCTCAATCAGATGGGCCTTCACCGCGCTCGCGTACGCTTTGCGGATGCGATGTGCAGGTGGCGCAGGCGCCGTCTTGCAAAACATGTGCGTACCGACTGGCGCGAAGCATTCGATCGTGACGGGTTCGTCGTAATCGAAAACGTGGTTCCAGCGGCGGAATTCAGAAAGCTCCGCGAGGCCATCCTGCACTCCGAATGGCCCGCCCGGGAGATGCGCCAGGGCGATGCCATCACGCGTCGCATCGCAATCGATACCGAAATGCTCCAGGCGGCTCCGGACCTAAGGCGGTTCTTGGCACGAAAAGATATCAACGCCCTCTTCCACTACGTGGCGAGCTTTCGCATTACGCCGCTCCATTACGTTCAGACGATCGTTTCCAACCTAGTCGGCGGGGGCACCGATCCGCAGCAGGTCCTCCATGCCGACAGCTTTCACGCGTCCATGAAGGCATGGCTCTTCCTCAATCCGGTCGCGAAAGAAGACGGACCCTTCACCTACGTCCGTGGTTCGCACCGCTTTACGCCGAAACGCATGGAGTGGGAGCACGAAAGGAGCCTCGTTGATCCTCGGTCAATTGATCGCTTGTCTGCCCGCGGTTCGCCACGAGTCGATGCGTCAGGCCTGACGCAAATGGGATTGCCTCCGGCAGAGGCTCTGGCATTGCCGGAGAACACGCTCGTCGTAGCAGATACCGGCGGTTTCCACGCTCGCGGCGCAGCAGAAAAGGCAGGAGAGCGGGTCGAGATCTGGTCTTATGCGCGACGCAATCCGTTCTTGCCTTGGCTGGGCGGGGATCCCCTGAGCATTCCCGGAATCGCCGAGAAGCGCGTAGGTTGGCTCTGGTCCTTCCGCGACCGCTTCGAAAAGACCATCGGACAGCCGTGGCAGGACGTGGGCAGGCGTAGACCTATGGATGATAGTGCTACCGGCTGAATGAATTCGCACTATGTGCGCGGGCGTCTATCACGTCTCAGCATAACCCAGGTCAGTACCGACGTTGCAATGATCGGCCCTATAACATCGGCGAACTGGTCTGCTTTAGTCCAAACCTTGCGATCGAAAGCTGCCCACCAAGGGGCGTTGGCTCGAAGGCCATGCCCGAATTGCTCGATCCACCGATATTCTGCCTGCGCCAATTCCCGCCCAATGAAATAACCACACGCAAGCAACGCTCCCGCCCACCAGTTCCGGGTCAAGAGCCCGACGATGATTTGAATCGCGAGCGCCACCAATGCATGTTCGGCAAGTTCGATGCGCAACCCTCCCTGCGGTCCCGAATATCGCTTAATTATTCACGTTATTCGCGACCGCGGTCGCAGTGACAATCGGCGAGAACAGCTGACCGATCGTCTGGATAAGCTTGCGGGGTTGATTGCTTTCGGAATTACCGAAGTAAAGGACATCGTCATCACGCAACGCAAACCGTTGCGCTAGGAAGAAGGTCGGCGTCTGCATCAGATTGAAATGATAGACCGTCGGCTGGGTTTTATTGGGTCCGGTGTATCGAAAAAGGAAAATCGCCTTTGGATCTCCAGAGTTGCTGTTCGGCCCACCCGCAGCTGCGATCGCTTCGATGACATTCATACGCTCGCGCACAAAAGGAATTTGCTGAACCCTGCCTGTGGCACCGAGGACCGAGAAGATCATCGGTTCGGCAAGTATGGTTACACGATCACCGGGATAAGCGCGCACACGATCATACGTGCCGGCCAAAACATCGGATAAGCGCAGACGAACCAGATCGTCGCCTCGTTCGATGAGCAGGGTTAGGTTCTTCGCTTCTCCGCGATATCCGCCCGCCAACGCAATGACATCGGAAAGCGTTTCGCGATTGGTCTGCAATACGAGACGTCCCGGTTGTGCGACTTCACCACCAATGATGATAGAATTACCGATTACTTCCTGACGAGTGACGGAAACCTGAGGGTCCTGCGATAAAGTGCGGAGTCCTTCACGGATCTTTACCTGAACATCTGCCAGAGTATTACCAAGCACCTGGATCGTTCCGACATAGGGAATATCTATCATCCCATTATCGTCGACTCGCCGCAACGGGAGGGTTTGGGCTTTGACCGAAGGGTCAAAACCGCCCGCGGCGTCTGCTGAACTGCCGCCTCCAAACAAGGCGACGCCCGCCTCGAAAACCGTGACGGAGAGTACGTCACCGGGACCTATCATGTCGGATGGTGGGGGATCATAATCTGGCAACTGCCAGTCAATCGGTTCTGCGACCGGAGGGACATCGGCGATCGAATCTACAGGTACGATATCGATGGACGCGCCATCGACCTGTGCTTCTAATGCTGTATCGGTAATCTGGCCTCCCGTCGGTCCGCTCGAAGGCAAGGTAGAGCAGGCACAAAGCGAACCAAGCGCGATGGTCGAGAAAAGCAGTTTAAGTTTCATGGTGAATTCGTATGAGATTTGCGTATGAAGCGCCCCTCTAGCCAATAAGCAGCGTCAGGGATAGCCCGTTGCGAGTCAACTCATCTCGTCATTTGAAGTTAACGTAGTGAGCCCTAATTTTCTCAGAAATTTGCGAGACATGTTTCTTTTGCTCGTTTGCCGTCCCGATAGATTAGTGGTAATCGCTTGGTGGCAACTGACGGGAAAACGATTGCGGGCAAGTTATAAGCTTGAAAGCGCAATTGCAGCTTTGCCATTTGCGACAGAGCGCTGGATGATGGACGTAGGTAAGGACGATCTTGGGGTGGTCGCTCGCGCTCGTCGATCAAGGACCTTACCGACTTTTTGCGTGCATTTGCATGTAGACAGCGGTGCTGATTTGGCAAGCGTCCGACGCGCTATAGCTTCTGTCAAAAGGCAGAGCGAAAAGCCATGTCACTTCTTTATTACTTCTTCGGACGGTGATGCGCGCGACCCAGGCTTATCCGGCAATACGAGTGCCCTTAGTCAGCCCTGCCCCACCCCCATGTCGGGATTGCATGCCGCGCTTGCCGCAGCTCGCGACCAAAAAATCGACTATTTAGTACCTTTGCCTTTTAATGGTTGGCTTCCTCGGCATGCGATCGCTGGTTATTCGGCGTTCGTGTCTCAGGCGCACTCCCCTGACCTGCCTCTAATGTTTGGAGACCAACGAAATGGCACGCGCGCGATCCGTTCAAGTTCGTATTGGTTTAAGTCGGAATGGGACCCGCGGATGTTTCTTTCGCAAGATTATGTCAGCGATGCATGCGCGATACCAGTGGTTTCGGCACTGAATAGCTTAAGGTTTGAAGATCATGCGCCGGCCTTCACTGGTATATACGAACTGATACTGCATCTTTCTCGTTCTGTTTCCGCAGCCGTCCGAGTTCAACACTTGGATAGGGTTACGATGGTCACTGTGAGCGAGGCTTGGCGCAACGGAGTGGACCAACGGCTCTTGGCGGTGCAGCGTTATGTGAGCGCCGACACAAAGGTATTTGCTGGGCCATTTGGAACCGTGCAATTGCATTGGGCGATGCCGCAACCGCATCCAAAGGTTAGCGTGATTATACCAACACGGGACCAAAGCGAACTCTTGCGAACCTGCGTCGATGGCGTCTTATGGGGGACAGATTACTCCAATATCGAATTAATAATCGCAGACAACGATAGCTGCGATTTAGATGCCCTCGCGTACATAGAGCAAGTTGGGTGTGATCCAAGGGTGCGGGTGGTCCGATGGCCACATCCTTTTAATTACTCTGCAATCAACAATCACGCCGCACGTTTCGCTTCAGGTGAATACCTCTGTCTACTTAATAACGATATAGAGGTGATAGAGCCTAGATGGCTCACCGAACTGGTTCGTGAAGCTGTTCAGCCCAACGTGGGGGCGGTAGGTGCGCGCTTGTTATATTCTGATCGCTCACTTCAACATGCCGGTGTCGCGATCGGTATTGGTAATGCTGCTGGCCACGTGCATCGTGGCTTGCCTCTTGGGGACCCTGGCTACTTCGCTCATGCCTTAATTGCTCGCGGAACTAGTGCAGTAACGGGGGCCTGCCTTCTGGTGTCTAAGCGTCATTTCGACGCCGTTGGGGGGCTAGATGAAGCCGGACTGGCGGTGGCGTACAACGACGTTGATCTTTGCCTCAAGTTAGTTGGTCATGGTCTTTCCAACATATATACACCAGCGTCCACACTCATCCATCACGAGAGCAAATCTCGAGGGTTAGATTTCGCACCCGATCACCTTGAGCGATACATGAACGAGTTATCTATTCTTCAGGCTCGGTGGGGGACCGAAGTGGCTGTAGATCCGTGGCACCATCAGAAATTGGATCGTTCAAGCGAGGTGTATCACTGGTGATGGTGGCACTTAGCGCAGCTTGCCATTGTCAGGTCAGAAGGGATTTTTAGGTGGCGAATAGGTTTTTCAAGCAATTGTACTGACATCAAATGTTGGATGAAATTTCCGACCGCTCCAGTATTAATGGATCTCATCGGGGTTTCTATTCGCAGTTGTTGTGCTAACGCGCCCACGCCTGTGGCAAGGGCACGCAGTGTAGTGTGAGAAATTGAACCTCTGCCCTTTTTGGGCTGCCAAACTGAGTCGATATCAAAGGTGACAATTATGAATTTGGGATCGGATCAGGCACGGGATTTTAGCGTGCCAGGATTTGCAGGTATTAAGGACGTGAGGGTCGGGGTTATAGGTCTCGGATACGTTGGCTTGCCGCTTGCTGTCGCTTTTGGGAAAGTGTTTCCGACATTAGGTTTTGACACCAATGAGGGGCGAATTGCAGAGCTCAAGTCGGGGCGTGACTGTACCGACGAAGTTACCGCGGCCGACATCCGCGGTGCGACTAATCTGCGATTCGCGTCGGCTGAATCGGACCTCGCGAATTGCAATGTGCTGATTGTTGCGGTTCCTACCCCAATTACGCCATCGCGGACGCCCGATTTGAGACCTCTAATCTTGGCGTCAGAAATGGTTGGGCGTATTATTAGAAAAGGGGCGGTCGTCATCTATGAGTCAACAGTTTATCCTGGCGCAACTGAAGAAGACTGCATTCCTGTTGTGGAGCAAATTTCTGGGTTGAAGTATAATGCTGATTTTTATGCAGGATACAGTCCGGAGCGTATAAATCCTGGAGACAAAGAGCGTCCAATTAATCGGATCGTAAAGGTCACCTCTGGATCTACACCCGAAGTGGCTGATTTTGTAGACTCTCTCTATGGGGCGATCATTGAAGTTGGGACGTTCAAGGCAAACTCAATTCGTATCGCGGAAGCTTCGAAAATTGTCGAGAATACCCAGCGTGACGTTAATATTGCACTGATCAACGAGCTTTCGATAATCTTTGCTCAGCTGGGAATTGATACCAACGACGTCCTCGATGCTGCATCGACAAAATGGAATTTCATTCACATGCGGCCTGGTCTTGTGGGGGGGCATTGCATCGGGGTCGATCCTTATTATCTCGTTCACAAATCGATGACGGTCGGTTTTATCCCCGATATCATCCGCAGTGCTCGCGAAATCAATGACGGTATGGCGCGAAACGCGGTGGTCAGGTTGATTAAAAAAATGATCAGTAGGGATATCGCAGTTAAGGGTTCGAGAGTCTTAATGGTAGGGTTCTCTTTCAAAGAAAACTGCCCGGATACTCGCAATACCAAAGTAATCGATATGGTCGCTGACCTTAAGAGTTATGGAATGGATGTGGATATTGTCGATACCTGGGCGGAGCCTGAGCGGGTGCTTGAGGAATATGGGCTGCATATAGCGTCTTCTCTTCCGCAAACAGGAGGCTACGAGGCAGTCGTGGTTGCGGTTCCGCACACTGACATCGTAGGTGGCGGGGCCGAGGGATTGCGTGCGCTTATGAAGCGGGGTGGTGTTCTCTTCGATATGAAGGCGGTTTTTAAAGCTGAGGACAGTGATCTACGGCTATGATGATGTATGACGGCAATACCCTTAAGGTTTTAAAGCGATGAAATCGGACGATTTCGACCCTGAGTGGTACCGGTCACAATATCCGGACGTAGTGGCGCTTGGAATGGATCCTGAACAACACTTCAATCGCTATGGTCGGCGACTGGGACGCCAGGGTTCACGTAACGGTTCCAAGCTCACCGGTTCAGAACCTTTGGAGCAAAGCACCGCTGCGCCCACTCCTGTAGCTGCCTCGCCGATCATCGATATTCGTGACCACGTCGAGAAGGAGTGGGTTGGATACCGTGGCCGCGCCAAAGTAATGGCGATGCTTTCTCGGCAGGATCTGCCGCTTGTGTCAGTAGTGATGACGTCGCATAATGCGCAAGACACCGTTGAGGCGGCTGTTGAATCGATATTGATGCAAAGTTACCCAAACCTTGAAGTCATCATCTGCGATGATGCTAGCAGTGATCGTACGTGGGAAATACTGCAATCGATCCAGGTCCGCACTGGTGGTACGGTCAAAGCAATACGATTGGCTAGGAATAGCGGAACATATTTAGCAAAGAATGTTGCGATCGATGCAGCGCAGGGGGATTTTGTCCTATTTCAAGATTCGGACGATTACTCACACTGTCATCGTGTGGCCTGCCAAATCGAACCGCTTATCGATGATGTTACATTAATAGGTACGCGAACAAAATACGCTCGCTTCAATCCTGAAACGTTCAAGGCAATTCCTCGAGAAGGGGAGATTGCAAAGCTTGGCCTTATTACGGTGTGCGTCAGGAGGCGAGCCTTTTCCGAAATCGGCTACTTCGACGCGGTGCGCAAAGCGGGTGATGACGAGTGGTTTCGGCGCCTCCGCCATTTGTACGGCAGTCATAGCGTCCGGGATCTGCAGGTATCGCTCTACTGTGCAGAGCTTCGATCAAACTCGCTTATTGCAGATATGGTGCAGGTCCAATCTGATGGATCTATCAAGCAAAGTTCGAGTGCCAGTCGTCGGGCGTATGTGAAACTATTCAGCGAAAGGTTAAAGGACAAGGCGCATACCCAATCATGGTATAAAACTCATTTTCCAGTGTTTCCAAGCAGGGCGCAGCAAAATTACCCGCCTGAAATTGAAGCTATAGCCCATCAACGCGATCCTATAATCGGCGCAGTATGTTCCATTCCGAGCCGTGTAGATGCATTCCGTTGTGTAATAGCAAGGATATTACCTCAGGTGGACGAGTTACACGTCTACCTCGATAAATATTCTGTGATTCCAGATTTTCTAGACTCGAAAAAAATCACAATTTATCGCTCAGAAAATTTCGACGTGGATTTTCGAGATAACGCGAAATTCATTGCGTATAATGAGTGCAAGAACGCTTATCCAGATGGCTTTTACTACTTCACTTTCGACGACGATATTATTTACCCGCATGATTACGTGCGGCATTTGCTGGGCAGTGTCAATGAATATGACCGCTGCGCCGTCGTCGGCGTTCATGGCGTGATTTTGGTTGAGGCCCCGCAGAAATATTCTCGACAGCGAGTGGTCTTTCACTTTTCCGCTGATGACGTAAATAGCCCAGTTCTTGTTAACAATTTAGGTACCGGAACGGTTGCTTTCTGGTCTGCTGCGTTTGACAGCTTGGATCCTAATATGTGGGGCGATGGAGGAATGGTCGATATTGATTTTTCGATTGTCGCTCGCCGTTGCTCAGTGCCAATGGTCGCGGTTCAACGACATGCTGGTTGGCTAGAATTAAATGAGCTTCCCGAGGGGGATGTGCCCCTATTTCAGGAGAACAGTCGGAAAGAAAACATTATAAAATCAAAACTCGAAGCGGCCGGCCCATGGGGGTTCATTGCGATCAGATCTACGTTGGAGACGCAAAGCCCCAATGCATCTGAAAGGTTGGAAAAACTTTTGCCTCGTTTTGTGCATGAATTGTCGGTGAAGCAGTTTTTCGAGCGAATGCGGCGGAAAGGCTGAAGCTGGATGTTCCGGACTTCGAAGGCTAGCTTGCGTCGATGCCCCATTGCCACCAAGTTCCCGTTCACATTTAGGAGCCGCTGACATTAAGCAGATGACTGGTGACAATTGGCCAGAGCTGTCGTTCTCCCCTGATGAGGAGGCTGTCGTTCGCGCGTATTATTCCAAGGCAACTGTTATACTCGAATACGGGTCAGGAGGGTCAACAATCATGGGCGCCGAGCAGCCGGGGAAGCGCGTGTTCAGCGTCGAGTCCGATCGTAGCTGGGCATTGCGTCTACAACAGGAGATCGAGCGCAGAAGGCTGGCTTCGGCTGCTACCGTCTATCATGTTGATATTGGCCCGACAGGATCGTGGGGGCGACCTTTGGCGGCCACAAACTGGACGGATTTTTATCGATACCCGTTGGCAATTTGGGATGAAGTTTTTTTTCGCCAACCGGATGTAGTCTTAATCGACGGACGTTTCAGGCCAGCATGCATGATGTCCGTTGCTTTGCGGACTCAAAAGCCGGTGACAGTACTTTTCGATGACTATAAAACTCGGCCAGCATACCATTCCGTCGAGACTTTTGTGCAACCCAGTGAGGTGAAAGGCCGCATGGCAATTTTTGAAGTCAAACCTCATCGCCTAGCTCCATGCGAGGTGGGCGACTTCATGGGACAATTCTTTCGTGCGACATACGATGGGATGATCGATCAATCTTATGAATCTGAAAGACCAGCGAAATCCCGCCAAGACCCGACAGTATAATTGCGAGAGCCATGTCAATTTCCTCCCACAAACATGCTAATCTTACCAGCCTGAGTACCGAATTATTCGGACCTGCTGTTTTTGGCCCCCTTTTTCTGCGCCCTCGCCTAGTGGCGAATACTCCGGCCTTGGCCCACGTCCCTCTGCTTTTCTGGGTTTGCGCTGCCTTGCGGCCTCGCCATGCTGTCGTCATAGGGGTGGGGCAGGGCGTGCTCCATTTTGCAGTGTGTCAAGCCTTAGAGCGTATTGGTGGTGTCTCTTCTTGTAGAGGGGTCGGTTTCTGGGGCCTCACCGCCGACGATCATGGTTCGGCAAATATTCCCGAAGAACTCTTAGAGCATCAGAATATGCTCTATGAGGATATTTCGACGCTGGAGCAGGGCGATGATTTAGAATCTTTGGTCGATGGAATTAAAGATGCATCGGTCGATTTGATAGTTCTGGACCTAACCTCAGCGCCGGAAGGGTTGCTGCAAAGAGCACAGACCTTGCTAGATTGTCTCCATCAATCCGGCGTATTGCTAGTCTACGGCACAGATAGCATCAAGCCTCAAAGTGCTGACGCAGCTGCCATTGAGCGCCTTTTTAGTAAATTCAATTCGGCCAGTTTTCAGCACGATAAAGGGCTGACCTTGTTTAATTCCGATGGGGAGATCCCATCGCAACTAATACCACTAATGTCAGTGAGTGAAGCTGGCGCACTCGCACCCGAGGTAGGGCGGCTCTTTCGTAGGGTAGGGCAGGGTATCCTTGGCTCGGTTCAAGCGAATTATGAGAAATCTGCGAGAGTGCAGGCAGAGCGCCAAGCTTCAGAGAGCGAGTTAGCACGGGTCGCGGCGGAAGAGTTGAATGAGGCCCTCAACGCCGCAAACAACGCTCACGTTAGGAGCGTAGCAGAGATTCAGAGCGAATTGTTTGATGAGAGACTTCGTGTTGCGCAAATGGTATCGCAAGTCGCCGCGCTTGAATCTCGAACATTCGTGCTGCAATCAGAGCATGACAAGAAAATCTCGGACGAGATAAAGAAAACTGAGAATATTCGCATTGAGTCCGCTCTGTCCATCGAGCGCCTAAATGCCGAGATTGATAATCTTCGCGAAGAGTTGTCAGACGAATTAAAATTAAAAAGTGATCTACTAGCGGCAAGCGAAGATCGCCAAGCTCTCCGCGCCGCTCATGCTGACAATTTAAGAACAATTCAAGACGAACTGTCACGCACGCAGAAGGCCTTGAAGATTGAAAGAAATACTCGTTTTTCTGAGACGTTAGCCCTAACTCAAATGTTGGAAGCGCTCAACGCGGAAATGGGAACATTGAAGGAGGAGCACAGGGCATCTTTGATTTCTCAACGAGATAAACAAGCGAAGCATCAATACATTCAGTCAATGCTGAATGCATCCCGTGAGCGTTTGCAAATAGATCTGCTGCAACCCCATCGGTTAGTGGCAAACAGGCGGGCGAAGAAGCGCTTTGAAAAGAACATGGAGGCAGTTCGTGTGTCCGGTTTGTTCGACAATGAATGGTATCTAGCTACGTACTCAGACGTCGAAGAGAGTGGAGCAGATCCGCTACAGCACTTTCTTGCGCGTGGCTGCTACGAATTACGAAATCCGGGGCCAGACTTCGACTCGTTAAAATATCATATTTTCCACATGGATGTGACTGAGGCAGGCATCCCGGCCATTATTCATTTTGTGTGTGACGGCAAGCAGGAGGGAAGACAAATATTCGCGGTGGGTGATTAATAGTAATGGGTTAAGTGATATTTCTAGTCACTTGAGCGCAAGCTTCTGAATGGCGCGCGCTTGCCGTCGGGCCGCATCGCTCATCTTTGTGAGTTGCATGCGGGCTGCATCAAGCGTCAGCAAAGCATCAGCCACCCCTTCCACACAATCTGCTTGCACAACTAGCCCGGTCTTCCCATTGATGACCAAAGTCGCAGGCGCCCCGCGGTCATAGCAAACTATTGGCCGACCAGCAGCCATCGCTTCGACGACGGTGCGACCAAAGCTTTCTGCGAAGTGGGAAAGACTAAGTACGACATCCGCTTGGCTAATCGCGTCGACCGGGTTGGCTGCATAATCGCAGAATCGCACGTTTGGCGGGAAAGGCTTTAATTTTAATAGGCTTTCCGTCATTGGCCCGATCAATAGGAAGCGCATCGGATGTCCAGACTTTGCGATTATACGCGCAGCTTCGAGACAGTCGGCGATGCCCTTTTTTTCTACGTTGCTGCTGATGAGTGCTATTTTAAGGAATCGACCTGGTGTGAATGCTAAATCGAAAAGCGCCTCATCGACGGCGTTTGGGCGAACTGTGCTGCGTTCAGGGCAATTAAGCCAATTGGCAACAACTTGCGATGGCATGACAAACCAATCAACCTGCTCCAGCAGTTTGTTTCGTAATGCCTCCGCGTTCATTTTTAGCAACCGGCAAAGGTCCGGATCCTCTCCCGGCATCTCTCGGATATACATAACACTCTTTACACCCTCAGTCCTTGCCGCGATCGCGGGCGCCTCTTGCACGCAAGTGTTGATGTGCACTTCTTGAGGTTTGTACTTCCGAATGAGAGCGCGGATCTTCAAAATCGTTTGAATATTCGGCGAGTGTAGACCAGTCCTCCAAATCTGGGGCAGAACTTCTACTGCCACGGAGTTGTCGCGGAGTAATTCAAGATAATTTTTATTACGGAGTGTGGGGACTACGATGACTGGCCGTAGTCCGATTTTTGACAATCGCTTCACCACGTTAACCAGACTTCGCTCCGCCCCAAACAAAGTATCACCCGAAGTATGCGCGAAAACCAACACGCAGGGCGTTTCGGTCGCTATGCTTTTAAGTCGGCCGTCGAAAACGGGCAGGGGTTCCCTTCCACGTTGGCGAAGGAAATCTAATAGGGGGTTCTCATTTGATTGTAGCCCATACGTGAGTCGATAAGCGCTGGTACTAAATAGCGGGCCTGGATCTCGATCTTCTGATGCGCCGACTTCGAGGTAATGGCGAGCAGCATCGGATCCGCCCTGTAGTACATCCGGATTGGCTTGCAGATACCAACGTTCATCAAATAGTTCCGTCTCTTTGAGCAAGTCTAGGTCACTCTTGCATGCTTGGGGGTCGCCTAAAGATATTTGCTCAGGGACACGGAAGGGGCGCTTTTCAGGAACTCGGGGAAGATACAATCTGCTTGGTGCGGTAGCACCCCGATGCCAATGGTGAGCTGCCTCCATATACTCATGCCGAATTCCGCTATATTGAGTACGCATATGTGTTGCGGTGTTAGTGGTCAGCGAGGCGGCCGTCGTTCGACCAAAAGAAAGTGGCAATCCCGGATAGACCTCTAAGATCGATTCGACCCCGTAAAGACGAATGAGCCGATAGTAAAACTCAGTATCGGCATTTACTTTCACACGATCCCAATAGCCGATTTCGTCACGCAATTGGCGCGGAAACATAAGGGAAGAAACATTACGATGGATCCAACTCTCTTCGACACGCCAGCGGGTCATCTCCAAATTGTTTCCAGCACGGACCCAATGCGAAAGCGTGGCCTTGAGTGACGGATTCTCAATAAGCGGTCGAACCTGTACTTCAATTTTTTGAGGGTGGGACCAGTCGTCGGCGTCATGCACTGTTATAAATTCGCCTCTAGCGTGAGCGAGACCGAGGTTCCGAGCTGGGTAGGCTCCAACATTCTCGCCTAGAGCGAATACTTTGACGCGCGAATCCTGTTCCGAGGCATCTTGGGCAATCTTCAAACTACCATCTGTCGAGCCATCATCTATTAACAAAATTTCCAAATTGCGCCACGTTTGTGCCTGTAAGCCTCGCAATGCTGTCGTTAGAAAGGGACCCGAGTTGAAAACCGGGAGTATGACCGATACTAAGGGGCTGTCATGCTGGGCCTCTTTTATAGAGGCGTTATTAACCACCTTCAGTCTGTCGAAGAGATCGCCTGAGCCACTAGCGAATGTTATAGGACTTATATCGAATCCACTGTATAAACCACGCAGAGCAGTTGATAAGTCAGCTGCTTCGTGTTGATCTGCTTTTCTAAGAAGAAGGCGGGCGAGAACAAAGTCGGCTGTGTTTCCATACAAAGTGAACCCCTGATTAAAGATCGCTCCTGCACGCTGAATGTCCCCAAATTCTAAACACAGATGTACTCCCAACAGGAACGGTCCCGGATGCGGGACAGCTCGAATGCTCTCTGTATTCTGGTGGAAGGCTAGAATTTGCTCATACGCAGCTCTAAGATTTTGTAACGATGAATTCCAGCGCGCTAGGACCCAAGATGCTGCTGCTTTTTCAAGTGCCGGTCCATCCGCTAGCAATATTTGTAGTTGGGGAAGCGCTATACTTTGCAGGCCTCGCCAGAGCATGTGGTCTAATTCAAATGCATAAGCCGAAGATGGTCGAACGTTCGACGCTGTTGCATTGGTTAGCCATTCGAACGGCGGATGACTTTTAGTTTGATTGCAATGAGAGAGCACGCTCAATCCCGTTAAGTTTGGCTTTGCCGTAACGTTTCAATATAATGCACAAGGGCGGGCCAGCCCTCCTTTGCAGCATGAGGATTTGCGAAATAATAGCCCATCGTATCGAATTCTGGTCCTGGATTTCGGCCCTCGAATGAACCGGCTCGAACATAATGCTCGGCTGGGTCTATCCCGCCTTCCACTATGTCTGGGTACGCCTGACGATACCACGGTTCATCGAATAGGTCGCTTTCCTTCACCATTGCAATTTGAACATAGATATCTGGCGTTCCCTCTGGGGACCCACTTAACGCCATTTGATATGTTGCGTGAACAAGAGCGATTTCGACCAAGTGCCGGCTTTTCAAGTCTCTGATTTCTTCGCGTAAGATCTTATGATTATCAGTCATACTTATTTCAGTTCAATAAAGCGTTCAGAAAATGGTTTGGTTTTCCGCAAGAACTTATAATTAACCTTACTTCTTCCCTAAAATTTTTTGACCAATTCATCGCCATGCTACAACCTAAACAATCATTGTCATGGTGTCGGTTCATGGCAAATCGCTAGTCTTCCAATTTCGAGCAAGGATCGTGATTGAAATAGCGCCTCATTCCAAGCGTGTCCGAGGATTCGGGTGATGTGGGCCGTGTGCGAAACGATGCGATTGAAAGGTGCTATAGTCTTCCAAAGACGTATGCTACCTATGAGCCATCACTGTCCGGATCAAAGTGCTTCATAGATAGATATGGCCTCATTGACGTCTTCGTACATGGTTGCCGCCCCTTGATCTAAAACGATCGCGCGATTGCAATACTGCCTGACGGTCCCGAGTGCGTGTGAGGCTAGCAGCAAGGATCGATCTCGTCTTTTTTCGAAAAACTCTGCTTTGCACTTGTTCTGAAAGTTTCGATCTCCCACCATGATAACTTCATCGATCAGGTAGCAGTCAAATTCGATTGCTAACGATAATGCGAAAGCAAGCCGCGCACGCATGCCGGAAGAATACTGCTTTACTGGCATGCGGAGGTGAATGCCTAGCTCAGTAAAATCTTCGACAAAGTCGCGCATTTCAGAGTAAGGCTTGTCGTATATGCGTGCAATAAAGCGCGCATTATCATACCCAGTCAGACTGCCCTGAAACCCACCATTAAACCCAAGTGGCCAAGAGCAAGACATTTTCCTAATAATTTTGCCGGAACTGGGCATTTCGACCCCTCCGATCAAGCGAATTAGAGTGGATTTACCGGCGCCGTTACGGCCGAGCAGTCCGATCCGGTCTTGAGGGTTAATCTTAAAATCGACACCATTTAGCACCTGCTTCGTTGTGTGACCTATTCGATAGGCTTTGTGAACTTCGCAGCACTCGATCATGACAAAGCCAATGTGCGGCGCACACGACGTGAGAGCGTCAATCCGACAACTAAGCAAACCAACGTGATGCCCACTGCCCTTGAAGCATCATAGTAAGGCGTCACTAAATCTCCAAAAAGACCGTAGCGCATAAGCTCCATCCCGGAAACTAACGGCGACCACATTAGGGCATCTCGTACATTACTCGGCAGCCAAGCAGCCATGTTAAACACACCGGAAAAAGGAATTGAAATGTAGACGCTGATCGGAACGATTTTCTCAATGGCTTCCGACATCTCTGATAGAGGGGCCAAAATAGTACTTACAGCGAATACGAATGTTACATAGATTAACCAGCCACTCACGAGCGATGCCACGTCTGCTGGAAATGGAAAAACGTCAAAAAAGTATAGCAGGATGCCGGCAAATATATAGGCCATCATTGCGCCAATTGCCTCTATTGATACTCTAACTAAGATGAAATCTAATATCTTTACTTGCCTATGATATAATAGAGAGCCGTTAGTTTGGAATATTTTGACGGACCTGCCAAACGAGTGGCGTAGGAAAGTTAGCGGAATATACCCGCTTATAACGAACGCAATGACCCCGATCCCATGACTTTCCGGGCCCTTGAGAAACGTCCAAACAATGCCGACCAAACCCGCAAACAAGAGGGGTTCCGCCATGATCCAAAGAAATCCAATGTTCTCGCGTCCGAAGCGGGTTACTAATTCGCGAATCAATAGGGCCTGAATGACCTTCAGTTGAACTCGCAAACCTTTTGAAAAGTGGGTCACTATTTAGTTTTCCGGTGCATGCTCACGGATGCCTACGGCGAGCATCCAACCCACTAAGTATAGGCAAAGGGTGGCCAGCACGACGGCCAATATGCTTTTCAACCGCTTAGGAAGAATCGGAGCGTCGGGAAGGTTTGGTTCGACTACTCTTTCGAGATAATATTGTTGCTGCACCGCTTCGGCTCGCGCTTGTTCAAGAGATGCGTTCGCTGCTGTTAACATCTGCGTCGCAAATTCCTGTTCGACAACGAGGTTCTCGTACTCGGTGAGCTTGGAGGCCAAGCCGTCTGGGGTTCCAACGGCACGCCCGGTTTGTGAGGCAACTTGTTGCGACAAAGACGATATGCGTTGCTGAAGGGCTGGGATAGATGGGTGATTGGGAGCGGTTCGGCGCATCTCGCTCAATTGTGCGCGAAGCGCGGCTTCCCTCGAGATAAGTTCATTAGAGACTGCCAGCACTCCCATGCCCTGTTGTTCAGGGTCGAGGATCTGCGAACTATTGCGATAAGCGCCTAACTGCGTACGGGCATGGCGAACGCGATCTTGAGCGACTTCGACCCGATTTTCAGCCTCCGTGATCATTTGCGCATTGATCCGCTCATTGAGCCGATTGACCAACTCTTCACTCAGAGAAAGCAAGCCAATATTCAGCTCTTGCGCTTCCTTTGGGGTATAAGCACTAACTTCAAGTACGGTTAAGCCCGTGTTTGGATCGGGAGATATAGACACCATTGACTTGTAATATTCGAACAAGTCTTCGAAAGATTGCCCCTGAAACAAGTGCGGAAAACGACTTAAGAAATCAGCATGTTCGGATTGGAACACCGCCCGCACATTGCTCCGAACAGACAAATCGGCAAGCGCATCTCGTGATTGCAGGTAACCGACAATCTCGCTGGCTTGCTCCTCTCCACTGCCCAACCCAGTGCTTTGCAAAAGAGAACTTAAAGGCGACCCTCCTCCACCTTTGCGATCTGGAGCCTTAATAACGAAACGGGATTCTGAGACATAAATGTCGGCCGCAATGAACCCATAATATAGCGTTGCCAGCAACGAGGGAAGGAGAACTACAAGCGCAAACACTCGCCATCGTTTGATCAGTGCTGCGAACTTGCTCTCGGTCCCTGTCGCATCAACATGGCGCTGCAATTCTTTGTCGTGGTGCATAGTCAGTTTTTATTCATGGTAAGGAATAGGCCACATGGCTGCCGATAAGTGGCAGGGTGCTCACAAGAGCGAGGCCCTTAGCAGCAATCAGATCGCATGCCCAAGCAAATTTCACGCTTCATTATCGCCGCCCATCGAGATCGGAAACTTCTATCTGAAGTCCCGAGTTGAAAATGTGGGAGCTCGCCATTTCAGGCTTGCGCATATGAATTTGACTTCTACTTATTTTCCTTTGGAAAGAAGATCTGATTGCGGCGCAACGCATTGGATTATCCGCGCTTTAGCAAAACCTGCGCGCATTGGTCGCTTACCATCGTTAGTAAGCGGCGGATCCGACTGTGACCGACCAATAAAGAAAGAAGCAAAGTACGGAAGTCGCGTCTCAGGCTGGTGTACTCAGTAAGATTTGTATAAATCATCCAAAACCCATCCGCTCCCAGCACGCGCGGCATCAAAAATACGCCATGGTACCCGAACGTCTTTGACGGATCGCCTGCTCGCTCGGCTGAAAACTCGTCGGCAAGTTCAGCGGGCGCGAAGCTAAGTCCTTGGCACTCCAGCATGCAGCGGTTGGTCCGGCAAATGGCCACATCCTCAGGGTGATGCTGCTTGAACTCCGCGGTACGGCAAGCCGCCATCAATGCTCGGCTGCGAAGCGAGAACCCGCCATTTCCAACATCATGCCCGTCGTCAAATTGTGGCCAACTCCCACCAATGTAGTCGTAATCGAGAAATTCAGCCCGCCAGCGCGCCGGATCGATAACATGCCCATCCCATTGCACGATCAAGCAGTGGCTCGTCGCTATATAATCGACCAATTGGTTGAGGATGAAGTCGGAATACGCCTGGGATGATGTAAGCGGGTCAATACGGACTAGCCGGATGCGTTTGGAAAGGGTGACGTCTACTGCTGCAAGGTCTGCATCGGTAAACAGGATAGCCTCAGCTACGTCGATATAGAGAAGGCTCGTTTCAAGTGCCTGGACCGTTGCCGCAATATTGGACGAGCTAACTGCGCACATCGTCACGCTATCGAGATGCAGGCGCTGCATGGGTGGTACAGGCAAGAGTGGCTTGCTGGTCATGGCTTTAGACTTCGATAACGAACTGTTCGCTGAATGGGCTGAGCAGCGGATGGTGAAACGGATCTACTTTTTTGCGTTTTCTGGCTTCCAAAAGAAATGGTCCCCAGCGTTCATGCAGAGCTGCAATTTCCCCCGCTAGACGTGCCGCGCCCGTTGGGTCACGATCCAGCCCTCGGGAAATAGACTCGTGATGCACAAGTTTAGCCCTAGGCTCGTAAAGTGTGCGCCAGCCCATAGCGTCGAGCCGTAGACACAAATCGACATCGTTGAATGATACGGCGAATTTTTCCGCATCGAACCCGCCGATCGCCATGAACTTAAGTTTCTGGACCACGAGACAAGCTGCAGTAACCGCTGAAACGAACTGTGGCATCGAATGGCGATTAAAATATCCTGTTTCTGTCGGGACCAACAAGCGGTGCGCATGTGATGCCCCTCCACCTACGCCCAACACCACCCCGCCATGTTGGAGGCGACCGTCCGGGTAAAGCAGTTGTGCGCCGACGGCGCCGATCTCCGTTCTGCAAGCTTGCGCCGCCATTGTGAGCAGCCAGTCGGGATCGGTGATTTCGATGTCATTGTTAAGAAAGCAGAGAAGTTCGCCGCTCGCATGTTCAACTGCGCGATTGTTGATAGCAGCGAAGTTAAAAGGTCCGTCGTCACGCAACACCCTGACAGATTGCGGATTTAGAGCGTCTAGATACTCTAGCGTATCTGGATCATCGCTGCCGTTGTCGATAACGAGAATTTCGACTGGGCTGGGGTAGTTGGTATTAGCTAGTCCATAAAGACAGACCCTGAGAAGGTCATGTCGATTGCGGGTCGGGATGATTACGCTCATCGTTGGAATGTCACCGTTCGCTTCTAGTGATGACGATTTGGAGGGTGGAACATTTGGAGCAAAGCGAGACTTACGATGATGCAAAATCCTCGGCAGATGAATGGCCGGTGTCCCAACTGTTTTGCTCTGCCGCGTAGCCCGCATGGTGAGGTCCTGAGCCCAGTTGTGTGAGGTCAATTCGTCGAAAGATCCCTCCGGTATTCGCAGCAATGCGGCGCCAGTGACATAATCGAAATGTTTGAAAAGCTCACTGTTCCAGTTGGGCTTTAGATGAGGGTGACGGCGCCGCATTTTCGCATCGATCAAATCGTCGTCGGCGTAAATGACTTGTGTTTCGTCAGATGCACGAGCCGCAGCGTTGCGGTACAGATCGCCAGCCCCGATCGCCAATAAATCGCCGCTGAGCATGGGCAGGAGCCATGTGTCGCGATCGGCTTCGCGCAGCTCCTGCAGCACATTTTTCGGACTTCCGTCGATAATTATCGCGGTCAAATTCTCAGATGCCAAACTGGTTAGCGTACGCTCAACATCCTGTCCGGTTTGCACAAGTGCCACGATCTTGATGTCTTTGAAGGTACTCGTCACGCTCGCCGTAGGCAGATTGCCCTGTTGCATGATCCACAGTCGGTAGGCCCATCTCGACTGACCGAGAAGGGGAGCGAGCTTGAGCCGCGAACGGAGCCGTTTGCCTGCCATTCGCCACCAAATGGCGTGGAGATAGCGCCCAGGTGCCATGACGAAAGCATCTATATGCACCATCACTGTGAGCGCGAACTTGGGCCCCGCGCCGCGAGCACTGTGCGCTCTTTTGCTGGTTAGCGTCAGGAATTTGGGAGTGCTCAGCGGCATGGTTTCAGGCGTTAGTGTAATCCACTACCGAAGCAAATTGGAGAAAGCGTAAATTCACGAAGTAGTCTGGATATCGCGCCACCAAGCTTCGTTATCGATATACCATCGCAGCGTCGCCGCAAGGCCGCTGTCGAAATCGTGATGCGGCTTGTACCCAAGGTCAGCGCGCGCCTTGCTTTCGTCAATCGCATACCGGCGATCATGACCCACGCGATCCGGCACAAAAGTCTTTAGTTCGCTGGTCGGCCTTCCGCATGCAGCAGGCGCATCGGGGTAACGATCGGCCAGACCTTCGATGGCGCCGAATGCCTTGTCTACCTCTGAGCATATACGCTCAATTACCGTCAGGTTCGGCAATTCTTCGCCACCACCGATATTGTAAGTTTCTCCGGAGATGCCTCTTTCCAAGCAGGCTTCAATCCCACGGCAATGGTCTTCGACATGAAGCCAGTCGCGTACATTCATGCCGTCTCCATAAATCGGAAGGCTGCGGCCGTGCAGGGCATTGAGCAGGAACAGGGGGATCAGCTTTTCGGGATATTGGTATGCCCCATAGTTGTTGGAGCAGTTGGTCGTTGTCACTTGCAAGCCGAAAGTATGGTGATACGCTCGCACGAGGTGATCGGATGATGCCTTTGATGCCGAATAAGGAGAATTCGGCTGGTATGGATGTGTTTCGCTGAAGGCAGCATCATTTGGGCCAAGGGATCCATACACTTCGTCTGTCGAGATATGGTGAAAACGGTGTGGCCGACCGCTGCCTTCATCCAACCAAACCGCTTTTGCCGCTTTCAAGAGGCTGTTCGTGCCCAAGATATTGGTATCGATAAACGCGTCAGGCCCAGTGATCGATCGGTCCACATGGCTCTCCGCGGCAAAATGCACGACTGTGCCGATATTCCGATCACGCAGTAACTCTTCGACCAACTTTCCATTGCGAATGTCGCCAATGACGAGTTCCGCCTGCTCCACCCCAGCAATGGTCGATTTATTGCCTGCATAAGTCAGGCAATCGATAACGATCAGCTTATCATCGGGATGATGCTTCGCCCAGAAATGGAGGAAATTGCCACCAATGAAGCCGGCTCCCCCCGTCACGAGAATGTTAGCCAAGAGCCATTTCCTGTTTCAGCATGAGGCGCAGGTTCGTACGCCAATGAATGTAGTTATCCTTAAGCAACTCGCGCGTGTCACTGCTATCGAGAAGCGAAAAAGCTGGCCGTGAGGCGGGCGTCGGATAATCTGTACTGGGGATCGGAGCTATCTGAACAGGCTCTTTCAGTAGCCCGATCGCTAGAGCCTCTTCTTGGATAGCAACGGCGAAGTCATACCAGCTCGCGACACCGGCATCGCTGTGGTGGAAGGTTCCGTTGGCATCCTTTGCCATTAGCCCCCAGAGAGTACGCGCAAGTCCGGGAGCCCAAGTCGGCGCGCCGATCTGGTCGGCCACCACGTTAAGCGCAGGCTTTTCCGCCATCAGCCGCAGCATGGTGCGCACGAAATTGGCGCCGCCTGCGGTGTAGACCCAGGCCGTGCGCACGAGCAGATCGGTGTCACGCAGGCAGTCTTCGCCCTCGGCCTTGCTGCGGCCATAGACAGAAATCGGGTTGCGGCTGTCGTCGGGCCGGTAGGCTCGGCTGGACGTACCATCGAACACAAAGTCGGTCGATACGTGAACCAGCTTGCCCCGATGTGCGGCAACGAGAGCGGCGACTGCTCCGGCATTGATGGCGCGGGCCGCGTCTTCGTCGCGCTCGGCCTTGTCCACGGCAGTATAGGCGGCGGCGTTGATCACCAGATCGGGGGCGACTTGCTGGATCAATGCGGCGATGGCGCTCGCATCGGCAAGGTCGCAGTCATCTCGGGTGACCGGATGCAGGTCGACCGTGGAGGGGGCAGTTGCGATCAGGCCGCGCCCCAACTGGCCCTTCGCACCGGTAATCAGGACCTTCACGCAAAGGCCTCCAGATCGCTCAGGCGCGTGCCCTCGGCATCCTTGGCCGAAAGTTGCAGATCGATACCACCGAGCGGCCATTCGATACCAACATCGGGATCGTCCCAGGCCAGCGAATGTTCGTGCTGTGGCGCATAGGTGGCATCGCACTTGTAAAGGAAGTCGGTATCGTCCTCGAGCGTGAGGAAGCCGTGGGCAAAGCCCTGCGGCACCCAGAACATGCGCTTGTTTTCGGCGGAGAGTTCCACCCCGGTCCATTTGCCGAAGGTGGGGGAGGAGCGCCTGAGGTCTACCGCTACGTCGAATACGGCGCCGCTGACCACGCGCACGAGTTTGCCCTGCGGGCCCGGATTCTGGAAATGCATCCCGCGCAGAACGCCCTTCTGCGAGCGCGAGTGATTGTCCTGCACGAAAGCTATGTCGAGCCCCTCCTCGGCGAACCTAGCAGCGTTCCAGCTTTCCATGAAGAAGCCGCGTTCATCGCCGAACACCTTGGGCTCGATGATGAGTGGGCCGGGGATGTCGCATTCGGTAATGTTCATCGCGCCCGCCCGTCGTGCAGCAGCGCCATGAGGTATTCACCGTAGCCCGACTTTTTGAGCGGCGCGGCAATAGCCTCCAGCCGCGTGTCGTCAATAAAGCCTTGCCGCCACGCGATTTCTTCGGGGCAGCAAATCTTGAGGCCCTGTCGTTCTTCGGTAATGCGTACATAGCTTGCTGCATCGAGGAGCGAGCCATGCGTTCCCGTATCGAGCCAGGCAAAGCCGCGGCCCATGATCTCCACCGACAGGGCTCCGTCGTTGAGGTAGAGACGATTGAGATCGGTGATCTCCAACTCTCCACGCGGCGAAGGCTTGAGGTCGCGGGCGCGCTCGACCACGGTGTCATCGTAGAAATACAGGCCCGTGACGGCATAGTTCGATTTCGGTTGCGCGGGCTTTTCCTCCAGCGATGAGGCGACGCCGTTCGCGTCGAAATCCACGACGCCATAGGCCTTGGGATCGTTGACACGGTATGCAAATACGCTTGCCCCGCTCGACCGCCGGGCAGCATTCTCGAGCAATTGCGGAAGGCCGTGGCCATAGAAAATGTTGTCGCCCAGAACCAGCGCGCTCTGGTGATTGCCGATAAAATCGGCGCCGATATGGAAGGCCTGCGCGAGACCGTCGGGGCTGGGCTGTACCGCGTAGCTCAGCGCCACGCCGAAATCCGAACCATCGCCCAGTACGCGGCGGAACTGATCCTGGTCTTCCGGAGTGGTGATAATCAGAATGTCGCGAATGCCCGCCATCATCAGCGTGGAGAGCGGATAGTAGATCATCGGCTTGTCATAGACAGGCATGAGCTGTTTCGAGACGCCACGGGTTAACGGATAGAGCCTGGTGCCCGACCCGCCTGCCAAGATAATTCCGCGTCGAGTGTTGTTGCTCAAAGTCATGTCCTGGTGCTGGAACCTGCGCCTTCGCCGCGACTTGCAGCCCATTGCGATTAGGTCAACTGCAATCCTTTCCGGGTTACACGCCACCGCATTACGCGCTTCTACCGAAATGTTTTGGGGGCGTTCCTGCCTTGCCTGCTCGAAGCCGGCAGCCTAGCTCGCAGGAAACCGAGCTTAAGAAGGATCCATCGTTTGCCCACCGACAAAATCGAACTTAAAATACTCGATGAGCGACTGCATGACTGGGGGCTGCCCCGTTATCAGACGGAGATGTCTGCCGGCATCGATCTCTACGCTTGCCTGGACGAACCACTGGTTCTCGAACCGCAGGCGCCGGCCGTTCTGGTGCGATCCGGTATCGCGCTGTTGATGAACGACCCTCACATGGTCGGATTTCTGCTCGCTCGATCGGGGCTGGGCCATAAGAAAGGCCTGATCCTCGGGCAATCGGTGGGCACGATCGATGCCGATTATACAAACGAAATTTTCATCAGCGCGTGGCTTAGAACCCCGCCGGGAAGTGACAGCTTGACGATCAACCCGGGAGACCGGATTGCGCAGCTGGTCTTCGTGCCGATTCTGCGACCGGCATTCGATGTCGTCTCCGAGTTTTCAGCGGATACCGGACGCGGCAAGGGCGGTTTCGGCTCTACTGGCGTCTCCGGCAAGGACAGCTAAGGGCGCGATGCAAAGTCAGCCGATCAGCAGGGACTGGTCTTAATCTGGCTTGGATTTGGCCGAACAAGAAAAAGGGCGGCCCGATCCGGAGCCGCCCTTCAACATCATACTGCTCGGAAGCGCGCGATTAATCGACGCGGCGTACCGTCGTCTTTTCCGGTGCGATCGAGATGCGAAGCGTTTCACCCGAATTACCAGGGAAATCGGTAAACATCGCCTCGACGAGATTGGGCACCAGATATTGCAGACGGTTCGAGGTGGAAATGGCCTGTGCCTTGCCTTCGAACAGTCGCTCTCCGGTTGCCGCGCGATCGATTTTCATGTCGATCCCACTGGTATAAACCGTGTAGCTGCGAACGTCCGGACCGCCGAACCATGGATCGTAGAAACCGAAGCCCCAGCGACTACCGTAAAAAGGGCGTCCATAGCCGAAGCGCGACCGTCCCCAGCGCGATCCAAACCACGGATCGTAGAAAGGATCGCGGAAACCGGTGGTCCGTACCCGTTCGCGCCCAGTGCTGACGCCGTAATCGAAACGGACCAGCAGCGATGCGTTTTCAGCCGAGGCAGCCTGCGCATAGCCGAGGCGCGACATTTGTGCTTCCACGAGATCGGCATATTGCGCGAATTCGAGCCCACCAGCCAAGGCCGGATCGTCTGCGACGACGAAATAGCTTTCGCCCTGCGGGGCCGGAAGCTGCGTCTGGAAACGCGACACATCAGCGTTGAAAGGTGTCGCGCAGGCAGCGAGGCTAGCTAGTACTATCGGTACGGAGGCGAGCTTAAGTTTGCGCCCCCAACCTTTTTTGCGGTCGGTCATGCTCAGTCCTTTTTCGAACATCGGCGTGCATATCATGCTTGCACCGAATCATGCAGCCTACCGCCCCCCTGAGGCACACTGCCAGTTACTGTGCGCTTTTCTAGACGAACGGGGATGAACCCGGATTGAATATCCAGATTCACATTTGTTGCAAGTTCGGAAAGGGTTATCTGACGAAACCGAGCGCGGTGTAGGTGGCGTTGAGCGTAGGTCGGCCGAGTTCGCGCGCCCGCGAAGCACCGCGGGCAAGGATTGCGTCGAGTGCTTGGCGATCGGTCAGCAATTCATTGAAACGCGACGATATTGGTCGAAGCGTTTCGGCGAGCAATTCGGCCAGCGCCGGCTTGAATTTGCCGAACCCTTCGCCGCCATATTCGCGCAGCACGTCATCGACGGTGATATCGGAAACGGCGGCGTAAATGGTGACGAGGTTCAGGGCTTCGGGTCGGCCTACCAGTCCGGCACTCTCGCTGGGGAGAGGTTCGGGGTCGGTCTTCGCCTTCTTGACCTTCTTCATTACCGTGTCGGCATCGTCGACCAGCTCGATCCGGCTCATTTCGGACGGATCCGATTTGCTCATCTTCTTCGATCCGTCGCGCAGGCTCATGATGCGCGCCGCCTGCGGCGGGCTGATGGGTTCGGGCAGGGTGAAGACGGGAGCGTCATCGGATGCGAAGTCGTTATTGAACTTTTGAGCGATATCGCGGGCAAGCTCTAGATGCTGCTTCTGGTCTTCACCCACTGGCACATGCGTGGTCTGATACAGCAGCACGTCGGCAGCCTGAAGAACCGGGTAGGTAAACAGTCCCACGCTGGCGCCCTCGCGGTTTTTGCCGCTCTTGTCCTTGAACTGCGTCATGCGGTTCAGCCAGCCCATCCGCGCCGTGCCGTTGAGCAGCCATTGCAGCTCTGTGTGGTGGGGAACCTGTGCCTGATTGAACAGCACGCTTTTCTGCGCATCGATTCCGCAAGCGACCAGCGCCGCGGTCATTTCCAACGTTGCCCGCTTTAGCTCGACCGGATCGTGCGGCATGGAAATCGCATGGAGATCGGCAAGGAAGAACAGGCATTCCTGTCCCTCGGCCATCTCATCCTGCATGCGCACCCAGTTTCGGATCGCACCGAGATAATTACCGAGGTGAAGGTTGCCGGTGGGCTGAATGCCGGACACTACGCGCATGTTTACTCACTTATTCCGAAAGATTTGGCGGTCCGTCGCTCGCCGGCACCGCGCGTTTGCGCCGTAGCTGCGCAATGAGGTCCTTGTCGAGGGCGCCAACCAGATACGCCGTGGCGAAGAATACGGCCGCACCTGCAATAACGAGGGCTGCAAGCGACCAGATACGGTCGAATGCGCCGCCCCGCCAGTATGGTTCCAACGCTGGCGTCATCCACCACAGCAGAGAGCCCATCACCGCCGTTGCGATTATCTGGCGCACGATCCTTCCGGCCAGCTTGCCGGTCACATGAAACCAGCCGCGGATTTGGAGAATGGCGTAAAGCGTCAGCACGTTGAGCGTTGCTGTGATCGCTGTCGCTGCCGCCAGGCCCACAATGCCATAACGAGGCACGACATAGAAATTCAGCGCGATGTTGATCGCCAGTGCACCGGCCGCAACGAACACCGGAGTGCGAGTATCTTCACGGCTGAAAAATGCCGGTTGGAACACTTTCACAAGCACATAGGCGGGCAGGCCGCAAACCAGTGCAATTACAATATTGCCCATGATCGCGGTGTCTTCGGGCGCCATGCGTCCCCCTTGGAATATACCAGCGGTGAATGCTTCTGCGCAGATCGAAAGTGCCACGGCACAGGGCAGGCAAAGCAGCATGGCTATCTCGACCGCATTGCCTTGGAGGCGCTGCGCTTCGCGGTGGTTGTCCGACTGGATATGGCGCGCCAGCATGGGCAGGATCGCGGTGCCCAGTGCAATCCCGAAGATGCCGAGCGGCATCTGGTTCAGGCGGTCGGCAAGCTTCAGCAGCGTGAGGGATCCTTGCGGCAGACTGGTGGCGAAGAAGGTGTCGACCAGCTGGCTGATCTGGTAAATTCCGGCTCCGAAGGTTGCCGGTAGCATCAGCATCATCAAGCGTTTTACGTCGGGGGTGATCTTCGGCATCTTGATCTGCAGCTTCACGCCAGCGCGCCGGGTCGCCCACCACATGTAGATCAATTGAGCCACGCCAGCGAACGCCAGCGATATCGCCAGCGCCCAGGCCACGGGCAGGTCGTCTGCGCTATCTCCGCGCAAATACCATCCGGTCAGGATGCCGCCGATCATTACGATGTTGAGCAGCACCGGCACCACTGCGCCTGGAGCAAACTTCGAGCGGGCGTTGAGCACACCCGACAGCATGGCCACCAGGCTTACCAGTGCGAGATAGGGGAAAGTCACCCGGCTGAGCATGACCGACAATTCGAACTTGCCCGGGACATCCTGGTACTCGCGCGCAAGGAGCCAGACGATCCCTGGCATGGCGATCATGCACAGCGCCGAAAAACCCAGCAGGACCCATACGAATACCGAGAGTACATCGCTGGCAAACCGGTCGGCGGCTTCGTCGCCGCCATCTTCCTCGGCATGCAGCCTCCGCGTGTACATCGGCACGAAGGCAACGCTGAATGCGCCTTCTGCGAACAGGCGGCGAAACGTGTTCGGCAGGGTAAAGGCCAATTGCCAGGCGTCGGCCGCCAGACCCGCGCCGAGGACGCGGGCCAGCAGCATGTCGCGAACGAAGCCGAACACGCGGCTAACTGCAGTCAGTCCGCCGATGGTGCCGACATTCTTGACCAGGCTCATCTGTCAGAGCCTTTGCTGCATGTCGTTAACTCAGGCTTCGCCAGCGGGGGGCGAACCCTCGCCTTGCTGCCGTTCCTGAGCGCGGGCGGCCAGCTGTTGCTGGTAGAGAGCGCCGAAATCCATCGGGTCGAGCATCAGCGGAGGGAAGCCTGCATCGCGGCTGGCATCGGCGATTACGCGGCGCGCGAAGGGGAAGAGAATGCGCGGCGCTTCGGCGAACAGAAACGCGTGTGCGTGCTCGTCGGGCAGGTTGCGCATGCCCATCAGGCCGCAATAGTCCAGATCAATGAGGTAGAGGCTGCCCTGGCTGGTCTTGGCGGCGCAGGTGACCTTCAGGGTTACTTCATGCACTTCGTCCGACACCTTCTCGGAAGCGATATTGACCTGCACGTCGAGCTGCGGCTGCTCGTTCCACTGGAAGCACTGCGGTGCGTTGGGATTCTCGACCGAGAGATCCTTGATGTATTGCGAAATCACACCGGCGCTCGGCAGATTGTCGGCGCCATTGGCTCCGGCTGCGGGATCGGGGTTGATGTCGGTGAGAACGTCGCCTTCGTCGGCCATGTGCAGTCGCTTTCCAAATTTCCGAATTCGATGGGCCTGCGCATTGTTGATGAAGCGCGGGACCAGTGCGGCGCGCGCCTAGCACTGTCGGGCACGCGTATCAATGCGCCGTGCATCGCGCCCGCGTCATCGACATCGTTCATCGCAGGAACATTGTCGGTTTGTAATTCTTCCCTATCTAGGGCAGGACGCAGATTGGACTGTCGGGGCGGATTGCCCCTCTGCAAATCAAGTCGGGAAGCAGGTTATTTAAGTGATCACCGAGATCGTCATCCTTGCCATGATCGCAGCCTTTCTGGGGCTGCGCCTCTATTCTGTGCTCGGGCGTCGTTCGGAGCACGAGGAAGAAATCGTGCCGCGCCGTTTCGAACGTAGTGAGACACCGCCGCAGTCGGACAATGCACCGCAGGCTGTACGGCAGCCGGTGGTCCTGCGTTCGGGTGACGATCGCGCGCCTGCTAACGAAACCGGTATTCGCGCCATCGCTGCGGCGGACCAGGGCTTCGATCTGCTTGGCTTCCTCGAAGGGGCCAAGGGCGCGTATGCCATGGTTCTCGAAGCTTTCTGGAAAGGCGACCGGGAAACGCTGCGCGAATTGGCCGATGACGATGTGTATCAGAGCTTTGCAGGGGCGATCGACGCACGCGACAAAGCGGGCGAAACGCTTGAAAATCGTTTGATCCGGATCGAAGATGCGACCGTTCGTTCGGCGGAACTCGATGGACGGACCGCGCGCATCGCAGTGCTGTTTGTCGCCGATATCGCAGCGGTTACTCGCGATGCGGAAGGCAATGTCATTGCCGGATCGCTCGACGATGCGATCGAAAGCCGCGACGTGTGGACATTCACCCGTAATGTCGGTTCTTCCGATCCCAACTGGATACTCGACGAAACCGACGAAGGCTGACGCCTTTCGCATTCCGGGAGGGAATATGCGTTATCTGCTCGTGGTTGCGGCAACGATCGCTCTTGCCGCATGTGGCCGGGTCGTGCCCGATGCCCGTCCACCACAAAGCACGGTTCCCGTTCCTCCCCCCACCACGACCGTGCCGAGCGCCTCGTTGGCGCGGCTTTCGCGCGGGCCGGAAATCGGTTCGCTCGGGATCGGCGCCAATGATGCCACAACGGCGCTTGCGTCGTTTCGCGAATCCTGCCCTGCCATCCTGAAGCGCGAAGATCAGAGCGGGCTGACCCGCACCGACGATTGGCGCCCAGCATGTCAGGCCGTGACTTCCTGGCCCGTCTCAGACGCGCGGCGCTTTTTCACGAGCTATTTCGAAACGGCGCGGGTTGGCGATGGAGCGGCCTTCGCTACTGGCTACTTCGAGCCGGAAATCCGTGGCAGCCGCACGCGCGCGCCGGGTTACGACGTTCCCGTTTATGCAATGCCTCCCGAACTCGTTCGCGACTGGCCGGACGACATGGCTCAGAGTGAACGCACGGGCCGTCCCCCGCTCGGGCGCCGTGACGCGAGCGGCAAATTCGTGATGTTTTACGAAAGGGCGGAGATCGAACAGGGGGCGCTCGCCAATCGCGGACTGGAAATCGCCTGGGCGGCGGATCCGGTGGAATTCTTCTTCCTGCAGATTCAGGGGTCCGGCTTGCTCCGGCTGCCAGACAATTCGCTGATGCGGATCGGTTATGCCGGGCAGAACGGGCGTGAATATGTCGGTATCGGCAGCGTCATGCGGGAACGCGGAATGATCGGTCCCGGTACCCCCTACGCCACTTCGATGCAGGGCATCATGGCGTATATTCGCGATAATCCCGTCCAGGGACAGGAAGTGATGCGGCTCAACAAGAGCTGGATTTTCTTCCGCCCCCTCGACACCGACGGTCCGCTGGGGTCGCTCGGTGTACCGGTTCGCCGGGAATCCTCGGTCGCGGTCGATCCCAATTACGTACCCTACGGTGCGCCTGTCTATCTGGATCTCGAACATGATGTGGCAGATGGCCTGTGGATCGCGCAGGATACTGGCGGGGCGATCAAGGGGGCAAATCGGTTCGACACCTTCTGGGGCAACGGTGAGGATGCACGCCGGATCGCTGGTGGCATGAGTTCGCGCGGTTCGGCTCTCATTCTCGTCCCCAAGGGCACTGTCCAGCGTCACGAAACGGGCAGGTGAACGCGCCGCGGGGCCTGTCTGCCGATGAAGTGGAGGCATGGGACAAGCTCGCCGCAACGGTGAAGCGCCTGCACCCGCTCAAGCCTATCCAGCCGAAACCCGATCATCGACCCCAACCGCCGGTCCGTTCTTCACCAGCGAAAATCGCCACACCACCGCGCGTGCCGCGTGCCGCGAAGCCATCACCTCCCAAGGCCGTCCCCGTGCAGGATCGTGGGCTGGACTCGCATTGGGATCGCCGCCTCAAGGCAGGCCAGTTGCAGCCGGAGGTCACGCTTGATCTTCATGGCCACAATCTCGATGCAGCATACGACCGCCTGATGAGCGGCGTCGCGCAGGCACGCGCGATCGGGGCGCGAACCATCCTGGTGGTGACGGGCAAGCCGCGCCCTGTCGAAGCTGCCGATAGGGGGGCGAAGCGCGGCGCAATTCGTGCCAAGGTCTTGGACTGGCTGGCCGCCTCCAGTCATCATTCCGCGATCGCGGCAGTCCGGCGCGCGCATCAGCGCCATGGCGGTGACGGGGCCCTTTACATCGTCCTCAAACGCGAACGCTGACTCGGGTCGGATCGGCTTACGAGTGCTTCCTGAAACAGAAAAGCCCCCGACGCGGTGTCGGGGGCTCCTCGGTGGTCGACCAATCAGGCCGTCTAGGAATTAACTATGATATTTCCGGTAGGAAATGTCAAAACGGTCGGCATCCATCACCTTGGTCCAGGCTTTGACGAAATCCTTCTTGAATTTCTCTTCGCCGCCCTTCTGGGCATATACTTCGCCCACCGCACGGAGTTCGGCGTTCGAACCGAAGACCAGATCGGCACGGGTCGCGTGCCACTTTTCGCGGCCTTCAGCCCGGTCGGTTGCGACATATTCCTCGTCGCTGTCGTCGGTCGATTTCCAGACATTCGTCATGTCGTAGAGATGGACGAAGAAGTCGTTGGTAAGTTGACCGGAACGTTCGGTGAGGTGCCCATGGCCGCGTTCGCCGTGGTTGGCACCAAGCACGCGAAGGCCGCCGATCAATACCGTCATCTCAGGTACTGAAAGACCCAGCAGGCTGGCGCGATCGAGCATCATTTCCTCGGTCTTCACGCCCATCTTCTTCGGACGGTAATTGCGGAAGGCATCGGCTTCCGGCTCCATCCAGTCGAAGCTTTCGACGTCGGTCTGTTCCTGCGTTGCATCGCCGCGCCCGCCGGTGAAAGGCACATCCGTGGCGCCAGCTTTTTCCAGCGCAACCACACCGCCCAGAACGATCGCATCGGCAAGGCTCATGTCGCCGCGCAGTCCATCGAGCGTGCTGAGAACCTTTTGCAGGTTCGCAGGCTCGTTCACGTCCCAGTCCTTCTGCGGGCTGAGAGCGATCCGCGCGCCATTGGCGCCGCCGCGATGATCCGACTTGCGGTATGTGCTTGCAGACGCCCAGGCCGTCTTGATCAACTGGCTCACGGTCAGGCCGCTATCGGCGATCTTCGCCTTCACTTCGGAGATGAGGCTATCCGATGGCATGGTGCCCTCGGGCACAGGATCCTGCCAGATCAGGTCTTCCTGTGGCACTTCCGGGCCGAGGTAGCGGATCTTGGGGCCCATATCGCGGTGGGTCAGCTTGAACCACGCGCGGGCAAAGGCATCCCGGAAAGCTTCGTGATCGTTGCGGAACTTCTCGCTGATCTTGCGGAAGCCCGGATCGCGCTTCATCTGCATGTCGGCAGTGGTCATCATAGTGGGGACCTTCTTGGAAGAATCCCAGGCCGCGGGGGCCATGTCCTCTTCCTTCTGGTCGATCGGCTGCCACTGGTTCGCGCCCGCAGGCGATTGCACCAGCTCGTAATCGTAATCGAGCAGCAGGCGGAAGTAATTCTCGCTCCACCTGTCGGGAGTGTTCGTCCAGGCGCCCTCGATACCGCTGGTCACCGTATGCTCGCCAATACCGCCGTGTTCTTCGCCTGAAACCCAGCCGAAGCCTTGCGCTGCAAGATCTCCGCCCGCTGGTGCCGCGCCCAGCGTCGATGCATCGCCATTGCCGTGGGCCTTGCCGAATGTGTGTCCTCCGGCGGTCAGGGCGACGATTTCCTCGTCGTTCATGGCCATGCGTTTGAAGGTTTCGCGAAGGTCTCGCGCAGCGCCTTCATCGTCATGCGGGTTGCCGCCCGGGCCTTCGGGATTGACGTAGATGAGACCCATCTGGATCGCGGCGAGCGGCCCTTCTATCTGCTCGAATCCGTGTTCAGGGGCAATGCGGGTCTGCACGCCTTCGTTGACCCATTTGTCTTCGCTTCCCCAGTAGATGTCGCGTTCCGGTTCGAACACGTCGGCACGGCCACCGCCGAAACCGAAGATCGGCCCGCCCATGCTTTCGATCGCGACATTGCCTGCCATGATGAACAGGTCGGCCCAGCTGATGTGCTGGCCGTACTTCTGCTTTACCGGCCACAACAGGCGGCGCGCCTTGTCGAGATTGCCGTTATCCGGCCAGCTGTCCAGCGGGGCGAAGCGCTGCTGCCCGCTATTGGCACCGCCGCGTCCGTCGGCAGTGCGATAGGTGCCTGCCGCATGCCACGCCATGCGGATGAAGAACGGGCCGTAATGGCCGTAATCTGCCGGCCACCATGGCTGGCTGTCGGTCATCAGCGCGTGGAGATCCTCTTTCAGCGCCTTGTAATCGAGCGCATTGAAGGCCTCGGCATAATCGAAGTCGTCGCCCATCGGGTTCGACGGACCATTGGGGTTGAGGATTTCGGTTGCCAGCATTTCCGGCCACCAATCCTTGTTGGTACGTCCCAGAAGCGCCCGCATGCCGCCGTCGCCATGCATCGGGCAACCGCTCATTTCGCCTGTCTTCGCATCCATCGTTCGTCTCTCCACTCTACAAGACTCAGGGTGATATCGTGGAGAAAGGATGCGCCCTCGGTGCTAATGCGTCCAATCGATTAAATGCGTCGAATTGATAGCCTTAAACGATGAAGCGGCCAGTAGTGCTCCACATGCGAAAAGCGCCGCCATCCACATGGATTGGCGACGCTTTCATGGCCGTTGGATGACGGGTCACGCGGCTTGCGCGATATCCTCGACCGGTTCGGTGCGGATGAGATAGTCGAATGCCGAAAGGCCTGCTTTCGACCCTTCGCCCATTGCGACGACGATCTGCTTGTAAGGCACATCGGTCACATCGCCGGCGCCGAATACGCCCGGCAGGTTGGTGCGCCCTTCCTCGTCCGTTGCGATCTCGCCGAATTTGGTCAGCTCGAGGCCGGAATCCTTCAGCCATTCGGTGTTCGGGACCAGTCCGATCTGGATGAACACGCCTTCCAGCTCGACCCGACGTTCTGCGCCGCTCTTGCGGTCCTTCAGGACAAGGCCGTTTACCTTGCCGTCCTTGCCAGTGATTTCCGTGGTCTGTCCGCTGGTGACGATATCGACATTGCTCATGCTGCGAAGCTTTTTCTGCAGCACTTCGTCGGCACGCAGCTTGTCGTCATATTCGATCAGCGTGACGTGGCCGACGATCTTCGCCAGGTCGATCGCCGCTTCAACGCCGGAGTTACCGCCGCCGACAACCGCGATACGCTTGCCCTTGAACAGCGGACCGTCGCAGTGAGGGCAATAGGCAACCCCCTTGTTGCGGTATTCCGCTTCGCCCGGAACACCCAGATTGCGCCACCGCGCACCGGTCGCAAGGATCAGGCTGCGGGCTTTCAGGCTGGCACCATTGCCGAATTCGACCGTGTGCAGCCCGCCTTCTTCCTTCGCAGGAACGAGCTTCACCGCCTTGGCGAGATCCATCAGATCGATGTCGTATTCGCCGACATGACGCTTCAATTCGCCCGCAAGCTTCGGGCCTTCGGTGTAAGGAGTACCCGGAAGGTTTTCGATGCCGAGCGTGTCGTGCAGCTGCCCGCCGAACCGTTCCGCCGCGATACCCGTGCTGAAGCCCTTGCGTGCGGTGTAGATAGCCGTCGCTGCGCCCGCAGGGCCGCCGCCGACGACGAGAACTTCGAACGGCGCCTTGGCCGAAAGCTTCTCTGCCGCTTTCTCTTCGCTTCCGGTGTCGATCTTGGCGAGGATCTCGGCCAGTTCCATCTTGCCGTTGTAAAAGGGCTCGCCATTCAGGAACGTGGCAGGCACGGCCATCACCTCGCGCTCGTCGACCTCTTCCTGGAACGTGCCGCCTTCGATCAGCGTCGCCGTTATGCGCGGACTTTCCAGCGCCATCAGCGTCAGGGCCTGCACCACGTCCGGGCAGTTGTGGCAGCTGAGCGAGAAATACATCTCGAAATTGAAATCGCCTTCCAGCCCGCGGACCTGTTCGAGCAGATCGGCATCGACTTTCGGCGGATGTCCGCCGGCCCACAGCAGTGCAAGCACCAGGCTGGTGAATTCATGGCCCATCGGCAGACCGGCAAAGCGCACCCATTTTTCCGCATCGCTTGCGCGGCGGATCACGAAACTGGGCTTGCGTGCATCAGTCCCGTCGAAGCTGGCACTGACGAGGTCGTGCAGTTGCGCAATTTCCTCGAGCAGTTCGCGCGTCTGAACGCTCTTGGCGTCTTCGCCGAGCGAGGCGACCAGTTCGACCGGCTCGCGCAAATTGGCCAGATAGGTTTTGAGCTGCTGGGTCATCGTTGCATCGAGCATGGGCGGACTCCGGGTGTCGGATGGACAATGGATTTGAAAATTGGGGGAGAGTGAAAAGGCCCGGGGCGGGGGGGGGAGGGGGATGCCCCGGGCCTTCCAGCGACCCGAGTCAGGCTCGGGTTTTTGTACGGAAGGCCGCTAGGCCTTCCGATCTGTCTGGCGAATTAACGCTTAGATCTTGCCGACGAGGTCGAGCGAAGGAGCAAGCGTGTCGCTGCCTTCTTCCCACGCTGCCGGGCAGACCTGGCCAGGGTTGGCGCGGACATACTGTGCAGCCTTGATCTTGCGGGCCAGTTCATTGGCATTACGGCCAACGCCTTCGCAGGTCTGCTCCATGATCTGGATCACGCCATCGGGATCGACCACGAAGGTCGCACGGTCGGCAAGGCCCACGCCTTCACGCAGCACGTCGAAGTTGCGGGCAAGAACGTGGTTCTGGTCGCCCAGGAACGGGAAGTTGAGCTTGCCGATCTTTTCCGACGTATCGTGCCATGCCTTGTGGCTGAAATGCGTGTCGGTCGACACGGCATAGACCTCGACGTCCATCTTCTGGAGCATGCTGTACTGCTCGCCAAGATTTTCAAGTTCGGTCGGGCAGACGAAGGTGAAGTCTGCGGGATAGAAGAAGAATACCGCCCACTTGCCCTTCACGTCTTCGTCGGTGACGTCGTAGAAGTCTTCGCCGGCCTTGAACGCGGTGGCGGTGAACGGTTTAATCTGGCTTCCGATAATACCCATAGTATCTGATTCTCCGTGTGTTCGGGTTGAAACTCTCGAACCACAGATAGGGTGTGTTGCGATGCACAAAAGCGATATGTTGCGATTGCGAGCATCGGAATAATCGATCAATCCGATGGAACTTTCATAAAGCGCAAGCTTGTCGTTAGTCGGTTGCGTTTAGCGCAACCGAGCACCCGGTTTCCGCGGTCTTTTACCGCGCTGCAGAACGGCTTTCTCGCTTCATGGCTTAGACGTCGGTCACCCGCATTGCGCGCGATGCAGGATTTTGTGATCCGCCAGTACGAGAGCCATCATGGCTTCCACTACGGGCGTACCACGAATGCCCACACAGGGATCGTGACGGCCCTTGGTTCGCACTTTGGTCGCCTCGCCCTCGCGCGTCACGCTCTCGACTGGCGTAAGTATGGAACTGGTTGGCTTGAATGCTACGCGGCAGGTCACGGGCTGTCCGGTGGAAATCCCTCCTGCAATGCCGCCGGCATGATTGGCTTCGAACCGCGGCCCGTCATTACCGGGCCGCATTGGGTCGGCATTCTGTTCGCCGGTCAGGCGTGCAGCGGCAAAGCCGTCGCCGATCTCCACGCCCTTGACGGCGTTGATGCTCATCATGCCAGCAGCAAGATCGGCATCGAGCTTGGCATAGATCGGCGCGCCCCATCCTGCCGGGACACCCGTTGCCACGCATTCCACGACCGCGCCAAGCGATGACCCGGCCTTGCGCGCATTGTCGACCAGCGCTTCCCAGCGCTTGGCGGCGTCCGCATCCGGGCACCAGAAGGGATTGCGCTGGATTTCCTGCGCATCGAAATTGGCCGGATCGATCGCGTCGCCGCCGATCTCCGCGACATAGGCAATGATCGAAACTTCGCCGATGACCTTGCGCGCCACAGCGCCTGCCGCAACACGCATTGCGGTTTCGCGCGCGCTGCTGCGTCCGCCGCCGCGATAGTCGCGAAAACCGTATTTCGCGTCATAGGCATAATCGGCATGGCCCGGCCGATAGGTGTTGGCGATCTCCGAATAGTCTTTCGACCGCTGATCGGTGTTTTCGATCATCAGGCTGATCGGCGTGCCCGTCGTCTGGCCTTCGAAGACGCCCGACAGGATCCGGACCGCATCGGGTTCCTGACGCTGGGTCGTGAACTTGTTTTGCCCGGGTTTGCGTGCATCGAGGAAGGGCTGGATGTCGCTTTCAGCCAGCGCGATGCCGGGAGGGCACCCGTCTACCACCGCTCCGATGGCGGGGCCGTGGCTTTCGCCCCAGGTGGTGAAGCGCAGCACGCGTCCGAAGGTGTTCCAGCTCATGCGGTTGTCTTAGCGCAAGTGTGGCCGCTGTCGAGCGGTGGAGCAGCGAAGATTTTCCTACATCCCGTCAACCTGGCATGATGCCGCCATGCCTCCCTCGTCGCATCATTCGTCCTCCGGTATCACCGCGCGAAAGGGCTTTCACGCCAGCGGATTTTTTTCGTCTTGTACAGTGTAACACGTGGTCCATGTCTCGCCTCCACGTACAGAGAACTGAACAATCGCCAGACACTATGCCGCGTACAAATGCGCGGCAGGGCTAGCCAAATTGGTGGCGATTCGGCAGGAACAAAACATGATTGCTAAGCTGAAGGGCCTGCTGGACGAAACCGGTGTCGACTGGGCGGTGATCGACGTCTCCGGCGTCGGCTATCTTGTCCATTGCTCGGCCAGGACCCTGAACGCGCTCGGCAATGTGGGCGAAGCGTGCACGGTTTATACCGATCTTCAGGTTTCGGAAAACGACATGCGCTTGCTCGGCTTTGCCGAGGCGGCAGAGCGGGACTGGTTCCGCCTTCTCACGCAGGTGCAAGGGGTCGGCAGCAAGGTCGCGCTGGCGATCCTTTCCGCACTCTCTACGGGCGAGGTGCAGCAGGCCTGCGCCAATGGCGATGCTGCCATGGTCGCAAGGGCCCAGGGGGTTGGGCCCAAGCTGGCGGGCCGCATCGTGAACGAACTCAAGGACAAGGCAGGGGCCTTGCCCGGCGGCGGCATGGGAAGCGCCGCCTTGGCGCCAACCCCTGCTGGCGGCGCCAGTGCCGACGCGGTGAGCGCGCTGGAAAACCTCGGCTTCAAACCGGCCGTAGCTGCCCGTGCAGTCGCCGCAGCTCAGGGCGAATTGGGCGAGGGCGCTGGCGAGGGCGAATTGATCCGCGTCGCCTTGAAAAAGGCCGCCGGATGAGCGTCCGCACCGCCACTTGCATGTGTGGTCAGCTTACCGCGACCTGCGATGGTGAGCCATTCCGCATTTCCGTATGCCACTGCCTCGATTGCCAGAAGCGCAGCGGATCGTCCTTTGCCGCTCAGGCCCGGTTTCCGGCTGACAGGGTGACTACGTCCGGCAAGGCTCAGATATTCACCCGGAAAGCCGAAAGCGGCCGAACCAGCGAACATCATTTCTGCCCGGTCTGCGGGTCGGAACTGTGGTATATCGCGCAGCCCTTTACCGACATGATGGCGATTCCGATCGGGCGTTTCGCCGATCCTTCATTCCCGCCGCCGGAATATTCCGTTTACGAAGAACGCAAGCACGGCTGGGTAGCGATCACCAGCGAGGGTACCGAACATTTTGACTGAACCCGTCCCCCTGCATTCGCCCGAGCGGCAGCCGGAAGATCCGGACGCGGCGCTGCGGCCCAAGTCGCTCAGCGAGTTCGTTGGCCAGAAAGCGGCGCGCGAGAACCTTCGGGTGTTCATCGAGGCCGCACGCGGGCGCGGCGAAGCAATGGACCATGTGCTCTTCTTCGGGCCGCCGGGACTGGGCAAGACCACGCTGGCGCAGATCGTCTCCAAGGAACTCGGCGTGGGCTTTCGCGCCACCAGCGGCCCGGTGATTGCCAAGGCGGGCGATCTTGCTGCTCTGCTGACCAATCTCGAACCCAACGATGTACTGTTCATCGACGAAATTCACCGGCTCAATCCGGTGGTCGAGGAGGTGCTCTATCCGGCGATGGAAGACCGCGCGCTCGATATCATCATCGGCGAAGGGCCGAGCGCGCGCAGCGTACGGATCGACTTGCCCCCGTTCACGCTCGTGGGGGCGACCACGCGCCAGGGCTTGCTGACCACTCCCTTGCGCGACCGGTTCGGCATTCCCGTCAGGCTCAATTTTTATACCGAAGACGAACTGCTCAAGGTCGTCAGCCGCGGTGCAGGATTGCTGGGCATGGCTATCGATGAAGGCGGCGCCCGGGAAATCGCCCGGCGATCGCGCGGCACGCCGCGCGTGGCAGGCCGCCTGATGCGGCGCGTGCGTGACTTCGCCTCAGTTCTTAAAGAGCCGGTCGTGACTACCAGAGTAGCCGACGAGGCATTGACCAGGCTCGAGGTCGACAGTCTCGGCCTCGACGCGATGGACCGGCGCTATCTCACCATGATCGCAACGACCTACAAGGGCGGGCCGGTCGGCGTCGAGACGCTGGCGGCGGGCCTCTCCGAACCGCGCGATACGGTGGAGGAGGTGATCGAACCCTATCTCATCCAGCTCGGCCTCATTGCTCGCACGGCGCGGGGGCGCTGCCTCAACGATGGCGGATGGTTGCACCTGGACCTCGCGGCACCATCGAAACCGCAGTCCGACATGTTCGACAAGTGAGCGCATCGGCGGTTTTAACCAAGCGGTGGATTTGGTCCCGAAACGGGACGGGTCGTCTTCAAGCCTCGCATTTGTCGAGAAAATTCACTTTCTGGGCGCAATAGCGATCAGTAATTATGCGTGAAGACCCGGGGGGATTCGCGAAAACACTATAGGATCGCGGCGGGGATGGGGGCTTCCCAAACATCCTGGCCCGGTCGTAAAAGGAATTCGAAGCGATGTCGGTCAAGTCAGCTCTTGCCAAACTATCGGCCACTGCAGCGGGCGGCGCCCTGCTTGCAGGCGGCGCGGTCCACGTTGCCGAGAAGCCGATTTCCGACAGTCCGCAATACAAGACCAAGTCGGTCAAGCAGGCCAAATATGTGAAACAGAAGCCGCGCGCCGTCCCCCGGCCGACCGTGCCGCGCGCTCGCACCATTCCTCCGCGGCAGGCTGAATGCGTGCCCGCAGATTCTCCGCAGGCGGCCTACGATCCCAATAACATCTGTCCGCCCGTCTATCGTCAGGCGATGGTACCTGTACCGGTACCGCCGTTGCCTGCAGCGGCACCGATCGGCGGCGGCGGCTCCGCGCGCTCCATTCCGGGCGGTGGCTATGGTGGTGGCGGTTTCGGCGGCGGCTTTGGCGGCGGGTTCTTCGGCGGATTCTTCAGCGGCTCCAGCGGCGGCGGCAGCGTCGTCGTCACTTCGACCACCTCGGGCAGCTCTACTTCGACTTCAAGCGGCGGGACATCCACCTCCACCGGGGGCAGTTCGAGCTCGACCTCGAGTGGCGGCAGCTCTTCGTCGTCCTCCAGCGGTGAAGTAAGCACCACGACGTCGTCCTCCACCTCCACCGGCGAAGTCAGCTCGACAAGTTCGACCTCCGGCGATGTTTCGACCAGCACGTCGACCTCAGGCAATATCACCAGCAGCACGAGCAGCAGCAGTTCGACGAGCTCGTCGACCAGCAGTAGCACGAGCAGCAGCACCAGTTCATCGACCAGTTCGTCGACGTCGGGCAGCTCTTCGACCAGCACCTCGACCAGTTCGGGTACGACCAGTGGAACAACGAGCGGTACCGATGTTCCGGCACCGCCGATGATGGCTCTTTTCGGTATGGCCGCTGCGGCCATTCTCGGCCGCCGCAGGTTTCGGATCAAGCGCGCCAGCTGACACTTCGCCCGGCGGCAGTGTCAGCCGCGCTGCTGCATGCTCCATTCGCCCTGACGATACCACTGCGTCACCACATGCTTGCGTCCCGCCAGAACGGGCAGGGCGGCATGCCGAGTTGCAGGGTTGGGCATGCCCTGGCGGTCCATATTGTCCCATAACACCAGTAAGCCGGGCTCGGGTGCGATCTTCAAATCCAGTTCGGGAAAGTCGGTTTCACCGCCTTCCTCGACCGCGTTGAGGTAGACCATGGCGGTCCATGTGCGCTGGCCACCGCGCCGCCGCTCGACCTGCCAATGCGGCTTGTCGATCCGGAAGTGATCGCGATGATGGCGATACTCCTCGCCCACACGATACCGCTGCCCCTGCAGCGGCTCGGCATGGTGCGAACCAATACCCGTTATCTCACTGATTTCGGTGGCAAGTGCCCTCGTTTCCGGCAGATCCTGCGAGAAGAAATGCGTGGAACTGGTGCGTCCCCTCGGCGCGACTGTTTCCGAAAAGAGAACCGACGGCTGGATGCGACTGTCGATGATTGCGATGAGTTTACGGCACTGCCTGGGAGACAACAGTCCCGGAAGCAGGAACAGGTCGGCCTTATCGCCGCCTATGGCCTGGATTTTCGGATGGGCCTGCACCCTCTCGCGAACTTCGGTTCCGATCGCAGCAAGGATCGCCGGATCGGCCCTTTCATCGACAGGCTCGCGCCTCAATAGCCGGGACAGGCGGCCAAGGATCGCCATGTCAGATGCTTGGCCGCTCAGTCACGCGTTACCGGCAGGTGGTTGCCTTCCCAGGCACGGATGCCACCCTTCATGTGCACAGCCGTATCGCCATTTGCCGCCAGCTTCTCTGCCGCGATACCGGAACGACGGTCGGACTGGCAGTATAGGATGCGCTCGGCACCTTGCGGATCGGGCAGGGTGGCTGGATCGAATTGATCGACAGGAATATTGATCGCCCCTTCGATGTGGCCATCCGCAAACTCTTCCGGCGTGCGCACGTCGATAAGCTGGATTGCGTCACCGGCATCAAGTCGCAGGGCAAGCGCCTTGGGCTCGATCAGGAGAACGCCGGCCTCGTTCTGGGTCGATCCGGCGTCCGCATCGGTTGGTGCGCCCGCAGAGCAGGCGGCGAGCAAGCCCGCCGCCGCTACTGCGAGGAGCGACCGTGCAATCAAGCCGCTGCCAGGTTGCGCAGGACGTACTGGAGTATACCGCCGTTGCGGTAGTATTCCATTTCGTTCGCCGTATCGATGCGGCACAGCGCGGTGAAGGTGAATGTCGATCCATCTTCACGGGTCACATCGACCTCGATATCCTGGCCCGGCTTCAGATCGGCCAGCCCCTTGATCGAGAAGCTGTCCGTCGCAGTCAGGCCGAGCGAAGCGCGGGTTTCGCCATCCTTGAACTGCACCGGAAGCACGCCCATGCCGACGAGGTTCGAACGGTGGATGCGCTCGAAACTTTCGACGATAACCGCGCGAACGCCCAGCAGGATGGTGCCCTTGGCCGCCCAGTCGCGGCTTGAGCCAGTGCCATATTCCTTGCCGGCGATGACTACCAGAGGCGTTCCATCGGCCTTGTGCTTCATGGCAGCGTCGTAGATCGCCATCTGTTCGCCATTGTAGGTGGTGTAACCACCTTCGACGCCCGGAACCATTTCGTTCTTGATACGGATGTTGGCAAAGGTGCCGCGCATCATCACGTCGTGATTGCCGCGACGCGAACCGTAGGAGTTGAAGTCCTGCTTCGAGACCTGATGGCTCTTCAGGTATTCGCCGGCCGGGCTGTCTTCCTTGATCGAACCAGCAGGCGAAATGTGATCGGTCGTTACCGAATCCCCGAGGATCGCCAGCGGTTTCGCACCGGCGATATCCGTGACCGGCGCAGGCTCCATGCCCATGCCTTCGAAATACGGCGGGCTCGCCACATAGGTGCTGGTCGGGTTCCAGCTGTAGGTATCCGACGCCTCGACATTGATCGCCTGCCAATGCTCGTCGCCCTTGTAGACGTCGGCATAGCGGGTGACGAACATTTCGCGGTCGATATTGGCCGCGCGATGCTCGCGCACCTCTTCGTTGGTCGGCCAGATGTCGGCCAGCATCACGTCGTTGCCGTTCTGATCCTGGCCGATCGGCGTGTCGGTGATGTCTTCCGTGACCGTGCCCTTGAGGGCGTAAGCGACCACGAGCGGCGGGCTGGCAAGGAAGTTCGCGCGCACGTCGGGCGATACGCGGCCTTCGAAATTGCGGTTGCCCGAAAGGACGGACGCCGCGACGATGTCGTTGCCGTTGATCGCCTTGGAGATCGGCGGAGCGAGCGGGCCCGAATTGCCGATGCAGGTGGTGCAGCCATAACCGACGAGATCGAACCCGAGCGCGTCGAGATCGGTCTGCAGGCCGCTCTTCTCGAGATAGTCGGTGACGACCTGCGATCCGGGAGCGAGCGACGTTTTGACCCAGGGCTTCGGCCTCAATCCCTTTTCGTTGGCCTTCTTGGCCACGAGGCCAGCTGCGATCAGCACGTCGGGGTTCGACGTGTTGGTACAGCTGGTGATGGCGGCGATTACGACGTCGCCGTCGCCGATGTCATGGTCCTTGCCGTCGACCTCGACACGCGCCGGCTTGTCCTTCTTGTACACCGTGGCGAGATCGCTGTTGAACAGTTCGTCCACCTGCGGCAGCGCCACACGGTCCTGCGGGCGCTTGGGCCCGGCAAGACTGGGCACGACCTTTGCGATATCGAGTTCGAGCGTCTTGGTGAAGACCGGCTCGTTCTCGGGGGTGAACCACATGCCCTGTTCTTTCGAATAGGCTTCGACCAGCGCGATCGTTTCTTCGTCGCGCCCGGTCAGGCGCATGTATTCGAGGGTCTTCTCGTCGATGCCGAAGAAGCCGCAGGTTGCGCCGTATTCGGGCGCCATGTTGGCGATCGTCGCGCGATCGGCGAGCGTGAGGTTGGCGACGCCTTCGCCGTAGAATTCCACGAACCGGCCGACCACGCCGACTTCGCGCAGCATCTGAACACAGGTCAGCACCAGGTCGGTGGCGGTCACGCCTTCCGCCATGGCGCCGGTCAGCTTGAAGCCGACGACTTCGGGGATGAGCATGGATACCGGCTGGCCGAGCATGCCGGCTTCGGCTTCGATACCGCCGACGCCCCAGCCCAGCACACCGAGACCGTTGATCATGGTGGTGTGGCTGTCGGTGCCGACACAGGTGTCGGGATAGGCGACCAGCTTGCCATCATCGCCTTCGGACGACCACACGCCCTTGCCCAGATATTCCAGGTTCACCTGGTGGCAGATGCCGGTACCCGGGGGCACTGCGGTAAAGTTCCGGAAGCTCTTCGAACCCCATTTGAGGAAGTCGTAGCGTTCCGCGTTACGGGCGTATTCGAGTTCGACGTTCTTTTCGAACGCCTTGGGGTGGCCGAATTCGTCGACCATGACCGAGTGGTCGATCACGAGATTGACCGGCACCTGCGGATTGATCTTGGACGTTTCGCCGCCCAGCTTGCTGATGGCGTCACGCATTGCGGCAAGGTCCACCACGCAGGGGACGCCGGTGAAATCCTGCAGCAGCACGCGTGCCGGGCGATACTGGATTTCCTTGCCGGTGGCGGGGTTCTTCTGCCAGTCCGCGATCGCTTGCGCATCGTCGGTGGATACGGTGAAGCCGCCATCTTCGAAGCGGAGCATGTTCTCGAGCAGGACCTTCAGGCTGAAGGGCAGCTTCGACACGTCGCCGATTGTCTTCTCCGCCTTGGCGAAGGAGTAATAGGCGTAATCCTTGCCGTTTACGGTGAGGGTTGAGCGGGTTCCGAGCGTGTCCTTGCCGACCTGAGTCATGCGCGCGTCTGTCCTTTCAGTTGAGAGCCGTCATCTGACCAATGGACAGAGCGGCAGAATGTGCCGCGCACCTGCGCTGAACCTGCGCAAAAATCAAGTGCGCGGCAGGGTGGCGTGCGGCTTTGACGGAACTTCGCGCAGCTTTCTCTGGTTATTAAGGCTAAATCATGGCAATAAGGCCGTATTGGCCAAAAGGCTGAATGAGGGAGTTTCACATGTCTCCGCTATCGGATGCGGGCGAACGCTCACGTGGTCCGCTTCGTTTTGCAGTAATCGCTGCCGCGCTTGGCATTGTCGGTTGCTTTGCTGCTGCTTTCACTTTTGCAGACGGGCCCGCCCAGGCTGGCGAGACCGAGCGATCTACCGAACAGCGACCAAGCCGCTAGGGAACCTCCGGCGCGATCGCGACGCGACGTTTCCGGGTCGCTACCCAACATGATGTGATGATGATTGCGGTGCCGATGGTCGTCGGCATGGTCAGCGATTCGGCGAAGAACAGCCAGCCGAACAGCGATGCCCACAAGAAGCCCGAATATTCCAGCGGCACCAGCACCTGCGCTTCGGCGCGCGCATAAGCCCAGGCAAGACCCATCGCCCCGGCCACGGTCAGGAAGGCAGCAGCGGCCAGATCGCCCAATATTTCCAGGTTTGGCATTTCGAACAGGAACGGCGCCGCCAGCCCCAGGATGATTACCGATACCCCGGAATGGAAGGTCGCGATTTCGGCGGGCCCGGCAACCTGCGATTGCCGCCGGATCAGTATGAAACTGTAGGCATAGAGCAAAGCGGACGCCAGGATCGATGTGAGCCCCAGCGCCGTGTCGGCATCGAAATCCGCCTGGCCGATCTTGCCGCCGATAATGATCAGTGTGCCGATAAAGCCGAGGATAGAGGCATAGATTGCCTCTCGCCGGATCGCCTCGCCCAGCATTACGCGCGCAAGATAGAGCGCGATCAGCGGTGCCACGAAACTGATCGCAATCGCTTCGGCCAGCGGCAGTTTGGTGATCGCGTAAAAGAACGTCAGCGCCATGAATGTCGCTATGACCGAGCGCTGCAGATGAAGTTTGAGTACCTCGGGACGCGGCCAGCGGGCGCGGCCGCGCACAAGCCACAGCGGAAGCGCAATGCCGGTTGCAATGACCGAACGCAGCCATGCCGCCGTCAGCGCACCCACCGCCAGGGCCGCGCTTTTCATGAAGGCGTCCATCAGGGACAGGCAGGCGACCGCGAACGCAGCCGCAAAGACTGGCAGCAAGGCATGGTCCCGGTTCATCGCCACGCCCTATGCGCCCTTTCTGCTATAGTCATCGACAATTCAGGCCTGCGAAAGAAGGGATATTGGATTAGCCCTGTGCATTGGGCTATTATCCGGCCACACGCGCTGAACAGCGCGGGGCGCATCTGGTAGGACTTATGACACGTTTTCGTTTGATTTTCGGCACTGCAATGGGGGCGGCCCTTTGCGCGACTTCTGTCCTGGCTCAGGACAACGCGCCGGAAAACCTCGTCCCTCCCGAACCGGCCAAGGTGACGGAAAAGCTTCCCGATTACCGCACCAAAGCCGCACAGCAGCCTGCTACGCCAAGCGTCGATGACAGCTTCGATGATATCCGCACATCGTCGCGCGAAATCGTTCAGCAGCTTCCTGTCTATGTTCGCGAATGGTCCGTTCCACAGGCGAAAAAACTGCTCGCGTTCATCCCCACGGTGGAGGCCGAAGGCCTGTCGCCTGCCGATTATCGTGCCGACGAGCTTTCCGCCGCGATTGCAAACGGTCCCGGCACCGCGCTCGATGAAACAGCCAGCGAGATTTTCGTATGGCTGGTGGAAGACCTGCGCGACGGACGCACCCCTATGGACGCTCGCCGTCAGTGGTTTGTCGTGGATCCCGATCCCGACGTCCTGCCTTCGGATCGCTTGCTCCTGACGGCTGTAGAGACGGGAGATATTGCCGGGACGCTGACCGCGCTCAATCCGGTATCGCCCGACTATGCGCGGCTGAAGGAAGAACTCGCCAGAACGACCGATCCGGCGAAGCGCAAGCTGATCCGCGCCAACATGGATCGCTGGCGCTGGCTGGGACGCGATCTTGGCAAGCAATATCTGCTGACCAACGTGCCCGAATATCAGCTTCGCCTCACGGTGAATAACAAGATCATCAAGAACTACCGCGTGGTAGTGGGCAAGCCCGGACGTACCGCGACGCCTCAGCTGGCCGAAATGGTCGAGGCCGTGATCTTCAATCCCACCTGGACGGTTCCGCAGTCCATCGTGAAGGGTGAAGGTCTGGGTGCGAAGGTACTCAACAATCCGGGATGGGCGCGTGCCAACGGATACAAAGCGACCAAGGGCGCCAACGGCTGGGTAACCGTCGTTCAGCAGCCGGGACCGGGCAATTCGCTCGGTCTGATGAAGCTCGATATGCCCAACGAACACGCGATCTTCCTGCATGATACGCCGGCCAAGGCGTTGTTCAATCAGGACAGCCGCGCCCTCAGTCACGGCTGTATCCGGGTGCAGGGCGCTCGCGAACTGGCGATGACCATGTCGATGCTCGGTAATGCCGCCAATCGTGACGAATTGCCGGCAATTCAGCAGGAAGTGTCTGAAATCACCGCCGGCAGGGAATACACGCGCTATCCGATGGCGAAGCAGTGGCCGGTCTACATCACCTATTTCACCTACGGGGTGGACGTGAACGGAAACCTGACCAAGTTTGCCGACATATATGATCGTGACGCGCCGGTTCTCGCGGCACTGGACGCTCCGCGCCAGAGCGATCGTGCACGTCAGACAAGTGAAGAAGTGGTCGAAATCGTCGACGACCTGCAGACCAGCTGACGCCGCCTAGAACGCGCCGGGATTGGTCCGTTCGTAGGTTCCGCCATATTCGTTACGCAGCAGATCGTATTGCGCGATCGGCGGCGTGACGGTGGTGCCGTCTTCCGCCAGACCGTAACTGCCACATACCAGCAGGCGCCCCCCGGCAAGATCGATCAACGCGCGGTCGAACTGGTCCGGCCCCATGGCAAAACATCCGTTTGACCGCCCGAGGCGGCCGTATCGTTCGACATGCTCAGGCGTCGCATAATTCGCCTTGTGCATGACGATCGCACGGGGGAGGGCGTTGGAGTTGGTCGGGTCGAGGCCGTCCAGTCGTATCGATGTGCCATATCGGCCGACATACCAGCTGCGGGTCATGAAGGCGCCGCGGCTCGATGCTTCGCTGCCTTCGATGTTGGAATATCGTTTCAGCCAGCCGTCGTGTTCGCTATCCGAACCCGTGCCATGGCTGACGTGATAGCTTGCCACCCGTTCGTTCTCGAGGTCTACGAAATGGAAGCGTCGGCGGGCCGAATGCAGTCCGAAATCTGCGATGGCGACGATATCCTTGCGCCAGATATTTCCGCCGACCCTGGCCAGTTCTTCGCGGGCGATGTCCATAAGCTTGGCATCGCGCGTGGCAGTGGGATTCCACTGTGCGAACAGTCGGCTCGGTAGGGCTACGGCTGCGCCGGCGGCCAGCGATCCTTTGAGAAGGTCCCGTCGTTTCATGTCGGTCACCCTATCAGCACGGTTCTGGCCGCGCCATGAACATTGCGCCGGAACGAAAGACCTATTCGCCAAGCACCATTTTGTCGTCTTCGATCCGAACCGGCTGAATGGTCGAAAGGTAACTTTGACCCAAGAGCGATGTGTCCAGGCCTTCGGGCACAATGATCGCACTGACATTATTCGCCTCGTGCCCGTTCAGCGAAATATGATCGAGCGTGAGTGCGACCCCGAAAACCGGACCGGATGCGCCGCGTGCGATGGGCCGGACATCGGCAGCCGACCAGTGCAATCCTGCCGCGCGCGCATCGGCGCCAGTCAGTGCCACGACGCTGGCCCCAGTATCGATCAGGAAATGGATCCGCGAATTGTTGACCATGGCATCGGCATAGAAATGTCCATCGCCTGCGCGGGCGAGTTCCGTCGTGCCAGCCACCCATGATGCGTAGTCGAGCGTTTCGGGCTTCGGCTGCTCACGCGCGAAATTCCCGGTCGCGGTTTTGTCAGCGGGTTCGGGGTTCGCGCTGTGCGTCGCCGCATCGAACGCACCTCCGGGAACGAAGGCACTGCCGACGAAAGCCAGTACTGCAACGGCAAGAAGGGCGGCCTCACGCATAAACGCAAGGATGGCCGATCAAGCTTAATTTCGGGTAAAGCGGGCTACTCTGCCGCTTCCTTGGCATGCGGATCGAAGGCTACGGCTTCGCCCGCCTCGATCTGGGCGGCTTTGGTTTCGACGAGCCGGACGATATGGTCGAGCATGTCGTCGCTTTTCACATGATGATCGGTCACGCCCGACAGATAGACCATGTGCTTGCCATTACCGCCGCCGGTAATGCCGATGTCGGTTTCCCGAGCCTCGCCCGGGCCGTTCACGACACAGCCGAGCACCGACAGGCTCATCGGTGTTTTGATATGTTCAAGCCGCTTCTCCAGCGTCTCGACCGTACGGATCACATCGAAGCCTTGTCGCGAACAGCTGGGGCAGGAAACGACCCGCACGCCGCGGGTGCGCAGGCCGAGGCTCTTGAGGATTTCGTAGCCGACCTTCACTTCCTGCTCGGGCTCTGCCGAAAGCGAAACGCGGATCGTATCGCCGATACCGGCCCACAGAAGGCTGCCGATCCCGATGGAGCTTTTCACTGTCCCGCCCACGAGACCGCCCGCTTCGGTAATGCCCAGATGCAAGGGGCAATCCACCGCGTCCGCGAGGCCGTGATAGGCCGCCACTGCCAGGAACACGTCGCTGGCTTTGACGGCCACCTTGAATTCGTGGAAATCGTGATCCTGCAGCAGCTTGATATGGTCGAGCGCACTCTCGATCAGCGCTTCGGGGCACGGTTCGCCATATTTCTCGAGCAGGTCCTTCTCGAGGCTGCCCGCATTGACGCCAATGCGGATCGCGCAGCCATTGGCCTTGGCTGCGCGGACGACTTCGGCGACGCGTTCGGACGAACCGATGTTTCCGGGATTGATGCGCAGGCACGCTGCGCCCTTGTCCGCCGCTTCAAGCGCCCGTTTGTAATGGAAATGGATGTCGGCAACGATCGGAACGTTGGCCGCCTTGGTGATCTTGTCGAAATGTTCGGTTGCTTCCGCCGTCGGGCATGACACGCGGATGATGTCTGCGCCCGCATCCTCGCAGCGGCGGATCTGGTCGATCGTTGCGCCCACATCCTCGGTCGGCGTGTTGGTCATGGTCTGCACGGTAATCGGCGCATCGCCCCCCACGGGGACATTGCCGACCATGATCTGGCGGGACTGGCGGCGCATGATATCGCGCCATGGGCGTACGGAGGACATGACACGGATATAGTCGCCCGATCATTAAGGGGCAATGACAGCGGCGGCTCCTTGTTGCATGATGGGCCGATGAGTCAGGAAACCGATGCCGCCGACACCGATACTCCCCTGCTGTTCGGGCGTGTGCTCGATGGAACGGGCAGCGCACGGACGATCCACTGGGACGAGGTCCAGAGCTGGCAGCCGTCCACTCCCGATGAAGTGCTCTGGATCCACATCTGCCGCACCCGGGACGGCGTGAAACACTGGCTCGAAGATCACCTCCGGATTCCCGAGCCCACCGCAGAACTGCTGACCAGCGACCAGACCCGGCCGCGCGCGTTTCGCGAAGGCACCAATCTGGTCGGCACGCTGAGGGGGATCAACTTCAACCCGGGCGCAGAGCCAGAGGACATGATCTCCATGCAGTTCTGGTGCGACGGAAGACGGCTGGTGACGCTACGCCGTCATCCCCTCCAGACACCGCGCGAAATCGTATCGTTGCTCGATCGCGGTGAAGGCCCGCCAGACGCGGGCGCCACCATCACGCTGCTCGCCGAACTGCTCATCACCCGCATGAGCCAGTCCATCGTCGATATGAACGAGGTTCTCGATCTTCTGGAAGACGATGATCCCGACGAGCACGCGGATCAGATGCTCACCAAGATCTCGAGCATTCGTCGCAATTCGCTCGCCCTCAAGCGGCACATGGCCCCGCAACACGAGGCACTCGAACAGATCAGCCGCGATGCACCAGCCTGGTTCGAGGATCACGATCGGCGCGAGATAGCCGAAAGCATCGCGCGCCTGCGTCGCTATCTGGACGATATCGATATCAGCAAGGAGAGCGCGGTTGTCCTGCAGGACGAACTGCGGGCACGCAGCCTCGCCAGCAGCGAACACGCAACCTACATGCTTACGATCGTGGCGGGCATCTTCCTGCCACTGAGCTTCCTGACTGGCCTCCTCGGCATTAACGTGGGAGGCATGCCGGGCATGAATAACCCGGAGGCTTTCTGGGCCGTCGTCGCTCTGTGCGCGTTGCTCTTCGTTGGGCTGCTCGTCGTCTTTCGACGCCTGCGCTGGCTCTGATGCATCGCGTTCGCTGGGCGGCCCGCAACGCGGTGACGCCATACCAGCTGTTTTCCGACGAGACTGAATAGGAAAAGGACGCGGAGTGGTTGGCTCCGCGTCCTTTGCGCATATTCCAGAAAGGTCGGCTGGATCAGGCGCCCGGCGGCAAGGGATCCGTCGACTTCGACGCAGCCTTGCGACGCGGTGTCGGCGTTGGCGCAGAACCAGTCCCGCCCAGATCGTTATCCATCTGCTCCAGCTTCCGTGCGGCCCATTCGCGACCGCCAAGGCCGAAGGCCAGAGCGCCTGCGACAGACACGCCGGCAATCAGGATCGTCAGTGCATTGGCTGGGATCATACCGCCAATGCCAGTGAACTGCAGGCCCATGAAGACGAACAGGATGATCGTTGCCCACCGCACGATGGTCGCCGCGGTCGTCCCGCCTGCATCGCCCGCAATGAGACGGGCAAGCAGATTGGCGATCAGGAAGCCAAAGGCGATGACTACCGCTCCGAAGATGACCCTTCCGCCCAATTCGAGGAGCTGGTCGAGGATCGCCGTCAGTTCGGGAAAGCCGAGCAGCCTCGTCGCCGCGATGGCGAAGAACAGCAGGATCGCAACCTGAGCGACGCGGGCGATGATTGCCGATGCCGTGGTGCCTTCGGTGATAAGACCGCTTTCCGCCAATGCCCTATCGACGCCAAGCCCCGGAAGAACTTCCTTCAGGATCTGCACGACGAACTTGCTGATCAGATAACCGATGCCCAGCAGAACGGCAGCCCCGATTATGTTGGGAATGGCCGAGAAGATCATTTCTAGCATGCGTGATGCAGGGTTGCTGATCGATTCGATGCCGAGTTGCTCGAGCGCTGCAATGGCCACGGGAATTGCAATCAGGACGTAGACGATCGTACCGATGGTTTTGCTGATGGCGGGGTTGCCGGTGACATTGTCGACCCCGCCGCGATTGGCCCATTTGTCGAAATCGACGGTCTGCAAGGTCGTGACCACAAGGTCGCGCGCAATTCGTGCGACCATCATGCCGATAAAGAAGATGAGTCCTGCCCAAAGAAGGTTAGGCAGAAATGCCACGACATTCTGAAGCAGGCTGTCGATCGGTCCGGACACGCCGCCGAGATCGAGGATGTTGAGAATGACCAACAGCCCGAATAGCCAGATAAGGAGGCTGACGATTTTCCCAAGGGATTCTCCGAGCGACTGGCCGTTACCGGTTCCGCGTCTGAAGAAATCCACAGTGTCGACGAGCTTGGCGAACGCCCATTTAGCCGCGCGTGCGGCAAGCCAGGTCACGACAAGCGCGATCAGGGCGAGAAGAATTTTCTCCCCCAGATCCATCGCCAACTGTTCGTTGAAACGATAACGGTCGAAAATCATCAAGCCTCTCCCCGTTGGTGCTCGGTCGGACGAGCGTATCATGCCGAGCCGCGTGAACAAAATCGGTCGAGGGGTTGAGTGGATAACTGCGGCTGCTATCCCATTCCCATGAGTGGATTTTTCGCGCCCTTGGCCCGTTTGCTGGCCGCATTTTCAATCGTCCTCTCCATGCCCGCAGCGGCACAGGAAAATGGGCGGTGGTCGATCGCCATCCACGGCGGTGCCGGGACCATCGCGCGCGATAACATGACGCCGGAACAGGATGCAGCCTATCGCGAAGCGCTGCGCAAGGCACTCGACGCCGGCGCCAAGGTCCTGCGGGAAGGCGGCACGGCGATGGATGCGATCCAGGCCGCAATTGAGCCCATGGAAGACGATCCGTTATTCAATGCCGGGCGCGGTGCGGTGTTCACGTGGGACGGCGATATCGAGCTGGACGCATCGATTATGGACGGGCGCACACGCGATGCAGGCGCAATCGCCGGGGTGCGCGGGATCAGGCATCCGATCCAGCTTGCGCGCAAGGTGATGACCGACAGCCCGCATGTCATGCTTTCCGGCGAAGGCGCGGAGACATTCGCGGCGGAGCAGGGGATCGAAAACATGCCCAGCGAATGGTTCGAAACCGAGCGCCGGCGGGAATCGCTCGAACGCATGAAGGCAGAAAAGCTTTCGGCGATAGACGTCGACGTCAAGTTCGGCACCGTCGGGGCAGTGGCTCTCGACCAGGATGGCAATATGGCGGCAGGTACGTCGACCGGCGGAATGACCGGAAAGCGCTGGGGTCGCATCGGCGATGCACCCATCATCGGCGCAGGAACCTATGCCGACAATCGCAGCTGTGCAGTGTCTGCGACAGGGTGGGGTGAATTCTTCATTCGCGCTGGCGTTGCTCGGATGATTTGCGCGCGTATCGACCTCGGGGGTGAGGACGCGCAACTCGCAGCGGATACGGTCATCGCCGAAGTGGGAGAAATGGGCGGTGACGGCGGCGTCATCGTAGTGGATCGCAGCGGCGACGCGCTATTCTCGATGAATACCAGCGGCATGTACCGCGGTCGTGCGACCAGCGAAGGCTTGTCCGGAGTGGCGATCTACGCCGACGAATGAGGTGTCGCGATTGAAGCGGCGGATTAAAACCGGCTGAAGTCAGTCTCTACCCGCGTTTGCGGACCTGCGCATAGCTGCCGAGCAGTCTGACGCCATTGGTCTGGAAGGCCAGCTCTTCGAGCGCCGCATCGACCCGCGCTTCGCCCGGCGCGCCCTCAATATCTGCAAAGAACTGCGTGGCCGCGAAGCTGGCGCCTTTCTGGTAACTTTCGAGTTTGGTCATGTTCACGCCATTGGTCGCGAAACAACCAAGCGCCTTGTAGAGCGCGGCGGGAATGTTCTTCACTTCGAAAATGAAGGTGGTCATCGCCTGGGCGCCGGCAAGGCTTGCCGGATCCAGTGCATCTTTGGCCAGAACGACAAAGCGGGTCGTGTTGTCGGGAGCATCTTCGACTTCCCGCTCCACGATATCGAGGCCGTAAAGGTCTGCTGCCAGTGACGGGGCGATCGCAGCGACATTGGGCTTTCCGCTTTCCGCAACGAAGGCAGCGGCACCTGCCGTGTCCGCATGGCTAAGGCCGACGATCCCGCGGTCTGACAGAAATTTATGAGACTGGCCGAGCGCTTGCGGATGGCTATAGGCGGCCTCGAATGGTCCCTTGCCCAGTGCCATCAGGCAATGCGTTATGCGCATGAAATGTTCTGCCACTATCGACAGGCCACTTTCGGGAAGCAGGAAGTGAATATCGGCCACCCGGCCATGCTGGCTGTTTTCGATCGGGATCATGGCGCAACCCGCTACGCCATTTTCAACCGCGTCCAGCGCATCTTCGAAGCTGAAACAGGGCAGGGGCAGTGCATCGGGTGCAAATTGCATCGCCGCCTGATGCGAATTGGAACCCGGCGCCCCTCCAAAAGCAATCGCCTGTCCGGGCTGCTCCGCCGCAGCGGAGCGCATCGAATCGACAAGGGCGAGGGCAGGTTTGGCGAACTGACGCATGATGTCCGGCGCGTTAAGGCGGCCTTTCTCGCGCATCAAGCGCTATTGCTGCTTGCGCACTTGCGAAAGCCCGCCTTGCACACTAGAGCGGCGCGCAACCATCAGACCAACCGATTTTCGCCGGGTATTTTACGTAATGGATGATCGTTTCAACACCGCCGCGGGCTGGGTCCTCTTTGCAGGGATCGTTGCGCTCGGAGGTTCCATCGTTTCAGGCATGTATTTTACTGCGGATAAGCATGCGCATGTCGAAGAGCCGGGATTTTTCATCGAGGGCGTAGCCGAAGATGGTGGTGCCGATGCCGGGCCCGATCTCGGCACCTTGCTTGCCAGTGCCGATGCGGCAGCCGGCGAAAAGGTTTTTGCGAAGTGCACGGCTTGCCACACCATCGAACAGGGCGGTGCCAATGGCATCGGTCCGAACCTTTACGGCGTCATGGGCGAAACGATCGGCACGGGGCACGGCGGGTTCGCCTTCTCCAGCGCGCTTAGCGATCATGGCGGAACCTGGACTTGGGAAAATATGGATGCCTGGCTGACCAGCCCTCGTGCATTCGCCAACGGCACCAAGATGAGCTTTGCTGGTCTGTCCAAGCCGGAAGATCGCGCCAACGTCATGGAATATCTGGCAGCCAACGGCGGTGCTCCGGCCAAGCCGGCCCCAGTAGCTCCCGAGGCCGACGAAGCTGACGATGCTGTGGACCTTGGCGGCGAAACGCCCACCGATGCCGAAGCCGCGGGCGCGATGGCAGCCGATGAACCGGTTGCGGCGGACAATGCCGCTACGGAGGCTGGCGGCGTCAAGCCGGGCGCATAAGCCCAGAACAGTCTACGGTAAGTAAGGGCCCCGCTTCTGCGGGGCCTTTTCATTTATGCCCTAGCCCTTGAACCCCTGCGCGATGACATACCATTCGCTCGAGCCTTTCCGGCTGGCCGGGGGCTTGGCATGCTTCACCGTCCTGAAGTGCTTCTTAAGCAGCGTCAGCAGATCATTATCGGTACCGCCAGCCAGAACCTTGGCGAGAAATGTCCCGTTGGGCGCCAGATTTTCGACCGCAAACCAGGCACCGGCTTCGACTAGGCCCATCGTTCGCAGGTGATCCGTCTGTTTGTGGCCGACCGTATTGGCGGCCATGTCGCTCATTACCAGATCGGCCTTGCCGCCCAGGGCTTCTTCCAAGACTGCCGGTGCAGTGTCATCCATGAAATCCATCTGGAAAATGGTAACGCCTTCGATTGGCTCGACCTCCAGCAGATCGATGCCGACCACATGCGCCTTGGGCTCTACCTTGCGCACGACCTGGCTCCATCCGCCCGGCGCAATGCCGAGGTCTACGACCCGTTCGATGCCCTTCAACAAACCGAACTTCTCGTCCAGCTCGATCAGTTTGTAAGCGGCACGGCTGCGATAACCTTCGGCCTTGGCCTGTTTGACGTAAGGATCGTTGAGTTGTCGCTGAAGCCACCGGGTCGAACTCGCGGTGCGTTTTTTTGCAGTTCGCACGCGCGTTTCGCGGTCTTTTCCTGACCTAGACATCCTGTTCTCGCATTCTTTGCACAGTTGCGCGGCTGCGGTCGCCTTCCACATCGGCGGCAATCAGGCTGCGCAAGATACCCTCGCGAATTCCCCTGTCGGCAACGCCGAGTTGCTCTGCCGGCCAGATGTCGAGAATGGATTCGAGAATAGCACATCCGGCGATGACCAGATTCGCTCGGTCGTCGCCGATACAAGGCAAGCGTTTCCGGTCCGGGCCGCTCATGCGTGAGAGGCGGTTGGAAATGTCGCGCATGGCGATCGACGGAACGATCAGGCCGTCGACCGCGCGGCGGTCATATTGGGGCAGTTCCAGATGCAGACTGGCAAGGGTGGTAACGGTGCCGCTCGTACCCAACAGGCGGATCGGCTCGGTTGAACGTGTGTAATCGCGGATGCGTTCGGCGAATTCGGCGAAGCTGCGCCCCACCGTGCGGCGCATGTTCATGTAACGATCGAGCCGCAGGTCGTGCGTCTCGTCCGATCCGTCGACCGTGTCGGTAAGCGACACGACGCCCCAGGGCACGCTCAGCCAATCCAGGATGCGGGGCACCTTTTCGCCCGGTTGAACCAGTACAAGCTCCGTGGAGCCACCGCCGATATCGAAGATAATGGCCGGACCGTTACCTTCTTCCAGCAGGACGTGGCATCCCAGAACCGCGAGCCGGGCCTCTTCCTGGGCTGAAATGATGTCGAGCATGATGCCGGTTTCGCGCTTCACGCGTCTGATGAAGGCCGGCCCGTTTGATGCTCTACGGCAGGCTTCCGTCGCTACGGATCGCGCCAGACGAACATTGCGGCGGCGCAGCTTTTCCGCGCAAACGTGCAGCGCAGCCAGAGTGCGTTCCATTGCTTCATCGGAAAGCTTGCCACTTGCGGCGAGACCTTCGCCCAACCTTACGACGCGGCTGAAAGCGTCGATCACGGTGAAATTTTCGCCCGAAGGGCGCGCTATCAGAAGGCGGCAATTGTTGGTCCCAAGATCCAGCGCAGCATAGGCCTGTTTGCGCGGAAGCTGCCCCGTCTGATCGTGCAATTTGGACGTTGGCCGGGATACAAAACCGCCATCGCGGCGCGGCGCATTGCGCCTGTCGCCTTGCTTGGCTTCGGGCCGGGAGGGGCGCTTGTAGCGGAAATCGGCTACCTTGCCGGACTTGCCGCCCCGTTGTGTCCCGTGCCCTCTTGTCGTGTCCGGCGGAGAATGATCCGCCATTTCGAGAGCTTTCTTTTTTCCTCCCGCATAAACCACCGTACGCGGGGACTTGACCGAGATGCTAGCGGTGAACAGTTGGCAGGGCAAGGGCACCCGTCTCGCACGGGGTTGACCTTGTTCCGCGACGAAACTAGATGCGCGGCCTCCCGTCCCGGTGCAGCATGCGATTCTTGCTGCCCCCGCGGCTGATGCCCCGTCGTCTAATGGTAAGACTACGGACTCTGACTCCGTCAATTGAGGTTCGAATCCTCACGGGGCATCCACTGCTTTTCCTTAGAAAATCAGGTACATGGTACTTTATGTGCCACGGTTTTTGAGTACCAATCGATACTGCAAGATTTTTCCGTAGATTTCCGCGGGTTACGCGGCCATGCGCGCAAGTCCCGGTTGCTCCCTGCGACATAGATGCGACATAAATCGTTCAGGTCTCGGGGTGCGCAGACTCCGAGCAATCAGATATCGTCAAATCAGCAAGAAGTACGGCTGGGCTGACACCTAGCCCTCCAGCGATCGTACAGATCGTGGAGACGCTTATATTCTGACGACCTCGCTCGATCCGCCCATAGTATGAGCGATCAATCTGGATCTTCTGAGCGAACTTCTCCTGCGAAAAACCTGCGTCTTCGCGCATCTTTCGGATTCTGGCCCCAACGATTTCAACTGCGCGCGTTGTCACAACGCCTTGCTGACGCCAAGCTATGCAAACGTCTACGGTCTGACAGACCACGGCTTTTATTACTCATAAATTGATGTTTTGGGAGTCCTTGGCTCTGCGGCGCCCATTCTTCGCCAGGGCGTCGGAACCATGGGTTTCGTAATCTCACGTCTCAAGGTCGACTACCAATGTTTGCGACCGGGTGACCGTCTGGTTTCCCAAGAGCATGGCCTAGAATCGGCGGCACTTTGGAGAATGTTCAGGTTTCGACCACCCAATTTACGAGTTTGTAAGAAGCCTTTTTGAGGACCGGTCATGCACATTCACTACAGTTACTGCCCACAAGGACCTTATATCGCGAAGGACCTTGAGCGATTGATCGAATTCTTCGAGGATCTCGGTGTTGAGTGCCTGACGAACCTCGAGATCCGCTGCTATCCTTGGCGCAAGGGTAAGAGACTTCAGGCGGTGAACGAAGAGGGCAAAATCCGCCCGTTCACAATTACCCTTCAGCCCGGAGACGAACGCTACGAGCCATTGCCGCCCAATGTGCGATACGAGCCGCTAACTATTCGCGAGCGGCCGGATGAGCTTGGCGATACCGGTTTGGCTACGGCCTTCGGCATCGACGATTGACTATCCGAAATGCCCTGTCTCTCGAGCCATTCCCACCTCCGCCGTCAGGAGGCATTAGATCGAATCTACTGCCGGTGCGATGCTTAGCCACCCCAACTTGGTGACCCTCGTTGAGGCAGGCCGGAGTTCCGATGCGGCGGCTTTGCTGCGCGAAGGCATACACCTGCTCGGCGCAACTGGAGAGCGATCCAATCGCGCTGCCTTCGAGGCGGCGGCGCGCATTTGCGGCGGCGATCTTTTGAGCACCATCATCTTCATGAATCAGATTCATCCTTGGCTCGATGGCCAAACACCTCTCGAACGTGCCGAGCAGTCAGACAACGGTCTTGAGTTCGTGATCGATATGATCGGTGCGATCGAGGCCGGGGTGTTCATCTGATGGGCACGCCCAGGGTTGGGTCCGGAAATGCGAGCAGAGATAGCGCGTGCCTTCATGCTTTCAACAATATCGCATCGCATTGGACCATGAGCACTTCGGAGCAACGCTTGCTTCTTGGGGTCGACGACGAAGAGGTGCTGCAGAATTTGATAGATCTTGCTCAAGTCGGCGATGACATTTCGCTCCCTAAGAAAGTGCTGGAAGGTATTGGCTGTGTCCTCTCGATTTACGCCTCGCTGGTGATCCTGCTCAATCACGAGCGATCAAAAGGCTGGGTCCGCGCGCCCAATCGAGCCCCGTTATTTCAAGGCAAGTGCGCGATGTCCCTGATGACCAGCGGAAATCGCAAGGATTTGGAAAATGTTGCTCGATACTTGCTAAGCGAACGTTACAGATGAGGGGGCCTTTTCCCTGCTCGCCGCCTATCACCATCGGCATGTGGCGTGAGCGCGCGCGATGAAGACTTCACTCACCATTGCACCAGCTGCATCAGGGTAAGGGTACGATGCCGTCTTGCATGATTGGATCTTTTTACCGCTGCTCGACTACCCCGGAACGCATCTCATAGTCGTGATTGTGACCAACGATCGCAAGAACCGCTTTGCTGATGGAAGGTGCATCCACACATCCGCAATCGTTTTTCGCTCGAGGAGATCGTCGAAGGCGCGGTCGCTCAAACGCTCAATACCCAATACCTGCTCGGAGAAGAACGCGACCGCAACTGCATGAGCACCGTACAGCGCGCTTTGAGACGATTCGAAGATCGCGGATATAAATAGAAGGAATTTCATCCATGGCGATAGAATTGCACGACAGCTTTGCGCCCTAATTTCGGTCATTGGGTGCGGTGTCCGAGATGCCCGAAAGCGGACATTTGCCGATTGCGGGCGCTATTCGATGGCTAGTGAATAGCTCGAATACAATCGAACGGCCCGGACCGGAGTTGTTCTTCTATTTGCACTGGAGGACAGGCGGTTCGATAACTCCGGTCCGCGAATTCTCCAAGCCGTCGGGGGCAATGAAAGTTCCCACAATACGTCTGGCATATAGGATATGTGCAACAGACGGCGTTCCGCGGTGTCGGCCAATACCGCCGAATCTAAACAATCATATGGGTCGTACAATGGTGAGCAAGCAGCATCGCCTTCGTCATTCAATCCCACGATGAGCCATCACATCGAACGGGCTTGGATCCCGACCTTTCCACTCCCACCGGCACATTTCGTAGAATGGGACCCATTTATTAGGCAACGGTGAGATCGGTCGGAAAATCGTGCCATCGCGTAAAAGAATTAGGGATCGATCACCGTCCGGCAACATCCGTCTCGCCCCATCATGCCGGACCCAATCGTCTTCCAGTTTGATATCATCTGATAACATGTGCTCCATGGTCGGATGACGAATAAACATAATGGATGAATCCTAGCTAGAACCTCATTATATCGCGCGACGCAGATCAGGTATCAAAGCCTCAGCCTTTACCGGATTTTGGGTCGCTTCGGAGTGTCTTGGCAGCTCAGGGATTGCACCGGCTCCAAGGATGAACCCTTTTGGCAAACCTGCCACCATGACGAAAATGCCCCAGTAAGCTGGCTCCGCGCATCCGGAACGACCAACCAAGTGCGTGTCATGCTGCCCTTTGTCCCTTCTGCTTCCGGCCATGCAGTCAATGGCAAAAGGCATCGTCGCTCTTCGAAGCTGTGCCGCCACATGTAGCTATCGAGCTTGTCGGTGCGCGCATTTGTTGACCGGTTTGGGCTTCAGTGGCTTTCCGGCGTTCTTGCTCTTCAGTACCAGCGGAAAGCGCCAGATCAAAGACCGGACTTCACCATTCGCAATTACCGCGCCAGGACAGCCGGGTAAACTTCCGTGCTAAAGTTTGCACCTGTTGCCGCTTTATTGGCGAGAACCACTTCGCCACCTCGTCGATGTTCTTTGACATACGGTAGAGATTGCACATCGCGCTAGCTTAAGGCGACGAACAAGTCCTTTCATCAATCATGCAATACCCGCATCATACCCAATCCGCTAAAGCGAAACCGGACTGCCCCCTCGCACCCATCGGTCAGGCGACATACCGATCGCTTGTTCCATAGGTCGTAATCACGGCCCTTAATGGCCGCCAGCGCTTCTAAATCGATATCTTTCCACTTCTTGCACTGGCCAGCACAACACGCCCGAACGGTCGCGCCTGCGTCTATCAAGGCCCCGAGGTTCTCGGTCCAGGCTGGTCGGAGAGGTGCGTTCTTTCCTATGGCGGGCGTAGAACATGATGAGAACGATTCGGGAAGTTGCTCTGATGATATTGTGATGCTTCAGCTAGGTCGGCGTTTCTTCACGATCCGGATATTCTCCCGGGGCCGCTGCGCCTTGGTTTTTCAGAGCCTGGCTGTTCTCTTCCGATAACTCTGAGTTCGACGTGCGACGGTCTTTGTCAGATGATCGCTCTTTGGCTCCACCTTCATCCAGACGTTTGTGATCGTCTTCCATCATGGGTTGCTCTCCGGATGCTGTGTTTGCACAAGGGGGGGCCACGATTGGCCCGCCACTACGCTATTAAACATTAGCGGCGGTGCCTACTGGCTGCTCCTGTCGATGGCTCGGAGCCTCGCGAGAGATCTTTTCCACCCGGCGTATGGCCGCTTCGCTGAATCTGGCCTTGATCTTCGTCAAGACGGCCGTCTCGATGGTCGGCTTCGCGAAGGCGCGTCTGCTTGGGTTCTCCTGGAAAGTCGTCGATGGTTTTCAGATCATCATTCGCATTATCGTTTTTGCGCTCACCCATGTTTATTCCTTTCTTAAAAACCCCATCTGCCTGGGGTCTTGAAGAAGCGTGTGAACGACATCGATTGTTCCGGTGAGCGCAATAACTTCGCGGCGCCGGCCCATTCCTCGCCTTGGCGCTGCTGGCGGGCGGCGAAGCCGCGCGTCCATGAAGCAGTCGATCACCTTGCCGCTCGTGGATACGTAGCATCAAGCTGGAAGGGAAAGAGCTTGTCAGAGCGCAGCGGGCCATACCGGATTAGTCGCGGTCAGGATTACGTAACTACGCCAAAGAACTGGACAGCGGCGACGCTTTGGAACGCCTCATTTTTCCTCGATCACTCGCTCCACAGCAAGACCTGCGGTCAGACCATGAACCAAGGTCGAAACGACGATCGTAAAGGCAATGGTCGCCCACAGCGCTCCCTCGTTGACAAGCTCGACATGGTGCCCGGCATAGGCGAGGTAGTAGATGGATCCGATCCCCCGCACACCGTAGAATGCCATTACCGCGCGTGCGCGCCATCGCAGACCAAGTCCCGAGAGCGCGAACCACGCGGCAACTGGTCTGACGACAAAGATCAGGGCGACCGCGACGATCACCTCCGGCCATCCGAGATATGGCCATAGGCTGGGCAGTGCTGCGCCCAGCGCCACGAGTAATAGAGCGGTTAGCGTGTGTTCGATTGATTGGGAGAAATCGTGCAATCGCTGGTGAAAGTCGTTCTCGGATTCTTCCCGCCGTAATACCAGGCCAGCAACAAATGCTGCAATGAAGCCGTATCCCTCGATCAGTTCGGTCAGCCCATAGGCAAGGATCACGCCAGCGAAGGCTACGACGCCTGTCTGGGTTTTTGAAAGAGCATTTCCTTCGGGCCAGTCGAACAGCGATTTGCCCAACAGCCAGCCCACAGCAGCACCACCCGCTGCACCGACGATCACGCGATAGAATACGTCCCGCAACGCCCACTCGGTGAACAGACCGACGCTCAACGCGCCCGCGGTTGCGATCAATATCCCCAGATGAACGAAGGGGAATGCCAGCCCGTCGTTGAGACCTGCTTCGGTCGTTAGCGCGAATTGAACCTGATGCTCACCGCCCTCTGTCGGGCGACCAACCTGCACTTCACCTGCAAGGACCGGATCGGTCGGCGACAACACTGCTCCGAGCAAAAGCGCCCCTGCCAGGGTCATGCCAGCGGCCTGCCATCCAACCAGTGCGAGTGCCAGAATCGTGAGCGGCATGGCGATTACGAGCAGCCGGAACGTTGGCTTCCACAAATCTCGACCGACAAGCCGGTCAATTCGCAGACCAGTCCCGAACAGACCGAGGATGACGCAAATTTCGGCTGCCTTCTCCCATATTCGCGGAGACTCCACCGGATTGATGGCGTCAGGCATGCCAGGCACCCATGCGAACGCGGCAAATCCGCCAATGACGAGAAGAGCCGAAGCGGCAGGTTCGCGGCCAGAAATAAAACGTGGTGACCAGTAGGAGACGATGATCGCCAAGCCAGCTGTAGCGAGCAACACGTGATAGGGATCGAAGCTGAACATGATACCCTCACTTGCTCTGGAAAGAAGGAGCACCTCCCCGTTCAACGGTAATGGGCGTTCCGGAAGGGCAAAGCAAACGAGTGGGTAAAGTATTGCGTTAGTGGGGTGCCGATTTGAACTGATCCAAGGCTTAACGTGCTTCGTTGCCCATGCACTCACCCAGTCGAACGGACCGTTCTGGTTTCCATGTTTCGTTGAAGCGGATGGCGTTCTTCCGAAACAGGGTAATCACTGTCGATCCAAGTAAAAACCGTCCCATCTCCTCGCCCTTCCGCAGGCGTATGGATTGGTCGCTGTATGTCCATCTATTTTGCAATCCGGTACGTTTGGGATTGACGATGCCATGCCACACAGTCGCCATGCTGCCGACTATCGTCGCCCCGACAAGCACCATCACAAAAGGCCCATACTCTTCGGAGTGAAATTCGCAAATCACCCGTTCATTACGCGCAAAGAGCCCCGGCACGGAACGAGCTGTCGCCGGATTGACGGAAAACAGACTGCCTGGGACGTAAACCATTTGGACCAGAGTGCCGGTGCAAGGCATGTGTATGCGGTGATAATCGCGCGGAGAAAGGTACAGGTTGGCGAAGCAACCGTGGTGAAACTGGTCAGCGAGCACGGCATCGCCGCCTAGCAGCTCCGTCACTGTATATCTGTGACCTTTGGCCTGGATGATGTGGGCATCGTCGATGGCACCGAGTTTGCTGATAGCGCCATCGACTGGCGAGACGAAGTCCGCATCTGCCAGGGGTCGGCTCCCGGGCTTCAGTGCCCGGGTGAAGAAGTCGTTGAAGCTCGCGTAGCTCGCGACATCCGGGGCCAAGGCCTCCTCCATGTTCACGCCGTATTTCTTGACGAACCATCGGATAAGTCTCGTCGTGTGCGACCCGGCAGTCGCCTGGGCGACGCGACCAGCGAACTCGGTGACGATGCGCTTGGGAATGAGATATTGCATGAATGCATTGTTGCGTCGCGTCATACCGAACCTCTTTTAACTCTTATATCATGCGCTGGATGGCCGGGCTGCGCAGTGCCAACCACTCAACAGTTTATCATCGCAGCAGGAGTTCCGTAATTGCAAAGGGAACGGGCAACGAGGCAGAAACGTTCACTGTCCAAATGCTTACAGTGAACTTCAGCAATGTTCGCGGCGGACGCGCAAGCGTCGTGGGCGCGATGCCGATAAGCAGGGAACGCGACAGACGCGTTATTGCCGAGGCTCAGGTCTTATCGCCCCTTTAACGCGTTGGTACCCGCAAGACCGTGGTAAGAGATACATGTGCTGTTGAATAATAGCGAACCGGAACTTGAATAATAGCGAACCGGAACTTTGAATCCACTGAAGCAGTGTTAGTCACCCAGCGACTGAGAGAGTATTGAAATGGTTAAACTCAAAGCAATCGCTCTAAATGGGTCGCTCAAGGCCTCTTCGAATGAGCAATCTTCGACCGACGCCCTCATCAACCTCCTTGCGGAAAAATTCTCCGGCCTGGAGATCGAAGTTAGTCCAACAATCCGTCTCGTTGATCACGATATCAAGCCCGGCGTAACCTCTGATGAAGGTAACGATGATGCCTGGCCTGAAATTCGAGATGAAATCCTGGCGCACGATATCCTCATTTTTGGGACACCAATCTGGATGGGTCAGATGTCAAGTGTCGCGAAACGTGCGCTGGAGCGCATGGATGCTTTCGTTGAGGAAACAGATGATCAGGGGCGCATGCCAAGTTACTCGAAGGTGGCTGTTGTCGCGGTTGTTGGAAACGAGGATGGCGCGCATAGCGTCGCAGCGACTGCCTTTCAGGCACTTAACGATACCGGCTTCACTATCCCAGCCGTTGCGGCGTGTTACTGGGTTGGCGAAGCTATGGGATCTGTCGACTTCAAAGATCTGAAATCCACACCTTCGAAAATCGACGAAACTGCCGCAATGGTGACTTCAAACGCTGCGCATCTCGCACGGCTGCTGAAAGCGGACAACTATCCTGGTTGAACAAGGCAATGACAAAACACGCAATCGCCACCTTGGTGCATGATCTAGGCGAGCTTTTGCTGCCGGGCCATCTCAAGATCGCGACGGCGGAGAGCTGCACCGGCGGAATGCTTGCATGCGCAATTGTGTCCGACGTTGATGCAAGCTCCATCCTAGAGCGCGCCTTCGTCGTTTATACGGTCGATGCAAAGTGTGACATGCTTGGGCTGGAGCGGGACCGCGTTGAAGAATGCGGGGGCGTTGCAAAGGATGTAGCCATAGCCATGGCAAGATCCGCGTTACGAAAAAGTGGCGCGGATCTTGCCGTCGCCATTACTGGCTTCGCTGGGCCGCGAGAAGGCGATGAAGAGGTTGGGCTGATCCATGTTGCTACTGCATATGCGCAAGGGGTCCGCCACAAGGCTCTCCATCTCGGCGACATTGGTCGAAAAGCAGCGTGCGAGCAGGCTGTCGCGGCAGCTCTCGAAATGATGATTGAAGTATCGCGCGCTTTCTTCGCGGCACGAACCTCTGCCTAGCGCAACGGTGAACCGTCCAAAATTCCATCCCGATGCTTAATTGCGACCGAACTGGCGGGTGGCTGCGATCTCGCGGTATCCATTTGCTCTAGCGAGACTGGGAAAGCGGGAGTTCATTACTCGCGGTTTGGATCCAGACGAGAGCAACGGACCAACGGCCGCGCCCGATCATGTCAGGGCTTAGCCAGGTGGCGGTGCATCTGCGCAACTAACTCATCCGGGAGAAGGTCCGCGAACAAATCCTGGATTTTGTTCATGATCCCGCTGACTTCCTGAGTTTCGCCTTTCAGCAGTGCGTTGTACCCATCGCGTGCTACCTTGGCAGGGTCGGCCTTATCTTTCATTTGACCTGCGCGTGTATCCTCCATGCCCGCGCGTTCGAAAAATTGCGTATCGGTAACTCCCGGCATCAGGCAGGTGACAACAACGCTCGTGGATTTGAGTTCGTTGGCTAATCCGACACAAAAGTCGTTTATGAAGGCCTTGGTGGAATTGTAGACAAGCTGATACGCTCCAGGCATATCGCCAGCGATCGAGCCGGTCACGAGTATCCGGCCCTTATCGCGCAGCACCATACCGCTACCAATCCTATGAATGAGCGAAACAGTGCCCGTTATATTGGTGTCGATAACATGAGCGATCTCGTCCCACTTCTGGGTAAGGAAGGCTTCCCCCAGACCATGGCCGGCGTTAGCCATTAATCCGTCTACCGATCGGCTGCCGATCTTATCGATAACGCGATCAATACCGTCCACGGTGGCCAGATCGACCTCCAGGGTCTCAACTTCCGATGCGCCGCATTGCTGAACAACCCTTTTTGCGTCGCCCAGGTCTCGATCAGCGACCAGAAGCAACGCCGCGCCGTCCTGCGCCGCGAGCTTGGCCAATTCCAAGCCGACGCCGCTCGATGCTCCCGTGACGACGTAAAAACCTGAAAGATTTTCGACGGAATTCTTGGTCATGCGCCTGCCTGCCTTTCCATGCCGGGCTTAAGTATCACCTTAGTCCATGTGTCCTGTTCTTCGCGGAAGCATTTGTAGCCGCGTGCCGCGTCTTCGAGCGGCAGCCGATGCGAAATCAGGAAGGTCGTATCGAGCGTGCCGTCCTCGATCTTTTCGAGCAGATCCTTCGTGTAGCGCTGGACGTGGGTCTGTCCGCTGCGAACCTGGAGTCCCTTCTCCATCAGCGCGCCAAGCGGGAATTTGTCGGTCATCCCCCCATAGACGCCGGGGATCGACACTCGGCCGCCCGGACGCACTGCCAGAATGGCCTGTTTCAAGGCGCTCGCACGATCGGCGCCAATGCCGACCTTCTGTTTAGCGATGTCGATCATGTTATCGATCGCGAAGCCATGCGCTTCCATGCCGACAGCGTCGATCACCGCGTCGCAGCCTATTCCTCCCGACATTTCCATCAGGGCTTCGCGCACGTTGGTCGTGCGGAAATCGATGACTTCTGCGCCCAATTGCTTCGCCAGTTCGAGCCGGTGAGGGTAATGATCTATCGCGATCACCTTGCTTGCCCCCATCACGATCGCAGACTGTATCGCGAATAGGCCGACCGGGCCGCAGCCCCATACAGCCACGGTGTCGTCGTGCTGGATTTCGGCATTTTCCGCCCCCATCCAGCCAGTTGGGAGAATGTCGGAAAGGAACAGGACCTTCTCGTCTTCAAGATGATCGGGTATCACGATCGGCCCGACATCGGAGAACGGCACGCGGACATATTCCGCCTGTCCACCCGAATAGCCGCCGGTCAGATGCGAATAGCCGAACAGCGCGGCCATCGGGTGGCCGTACAGGGTGGCGGACATGTCCTGCTTTTCGGCCGGGTTCGAGTTCTCGCACGCGGAGTATTGCTTGATCTGGCAGTGGAAGCAGCCGCCGCAGCTGATCGTGAAGGGAACGACCACGCGCTGGCCCTTCTTGAGCGTGCTGTCCTTGCCAGTTTCCACGACCTCACCCATGAATTCGTGGCCGAGCACATCGCCCGGCGCCACGCCGGGGATGACGCCATCATACAGGTGCAGGTCCGACCCGCAGATCGCGGTCGAGGTGATCTTGAGGATCGCGTCACGCGGATTGATGAGTTCCGGATCAGGCACGCTGTCCACGCGGACGTTGTGCGTTCCGTGCCATGTGAGTGCGCGCATTATGCGTTCTCCTGCTGTTTTGCTTTACGCGTTTCGCTTTTGCGATGCGCGGACGTGGCAATCTCGCCGGTTTCCATCAGCATCTTGAAACGCTTGAGGTCGTGCCGGGCCTGGACTTCGGGTTCGCGCAGGAAGGCCTTGGCGATTCCACGTCCGATGGCGCCGCCCGGTGCATCATATTCCATCCGTAGGGAGACGCGGGTGCCGCGATCGCCGGGTGCCTCGATAAAGGTCACCTCACCGGTGGTCTCGATATCCGAACCCTCGACCGATGCCCAGGCAATCCGTTTGTTCTCGACCGCGTCGGTGATCTCGGTCTTCAGATCCACCGTCGTCCCGGCCGGCGCTTTGATCGTCCAAGTGGCGCGGTCCTTCGCACCACCCTCCTTCGTGATCTGCTCGACGTTCTCCATGAACTCGGGCAAATTTCCGAAGTCCCGCCAGTAAGCATATAGCTCGACGGCGGGCCTGCGGATAGTGACCGTGCGACCCACCAGCGCGTGTTCGCCGTGGTTCTTACGGCGGGCTATTTTCGGCGCATTGTCGCTGCTGCCCTCATGCCGGCGGGACAGGAAAGCCCCGAAGGCGACAGCGCCCAGCGCAACGCCCGCCGCGGCGACACTTCCCGCAATCCCGATTTCTCGATTGTTTTTCATGTCGGTGTCCTTTCCGCTCAGTCCTGCTTTACGCTTTCGCGGTCCCAGAAACGCAGTTCGCCGCACGTCTCGATGAAGTCGCTTGCCGCGTTCGTCCCGGACGAGACATCTACGAAGCCGTCGTCCATCCAGTTCCACACGCCCGCCGTCTCGAAGAGCGGCTTTACTGCCGGTACGTAGGCGACGAACTTCGCATGGGCGAAAGCGTCGTTGACGAAGTCGATGCTTGGCTTGTCGGTGTTGTAGCGCTTGGCCGACGCTTCGCTCATGACCACGGCCACAGCGTCGTAGACCACCGAGGGACCGCCATCGATCTTCTGGTCGGCTTCCATCCTCCTGCCGTCGGACAGCTTGGCACCGGCCACGTGCGGTGCGACGATTTCGACCATGCCACCAGCGCCAGTCGCGGCGTCTTTCAATGCCTTCACGACATCCGCGTCTGCGCCATCGGCAATATAGATGCCCAGCTTGCGGCCCTTGAAATTACCGGGGCCATTCTTGAGGATCGAAAGCGCGGGACTTTCTGTCAGATCCGTGATTGGGTCGCGCGCCGCCGGTACCTTTTCGGGCAATTCTGGAAGACCGATGCCGTTGGCAACCTCTTGCGCCAGGCCTTCGTCGATATGCCTCAGATGGCCGACCATCCGCTTGCGAATGCTCATTCGGCCGACCTTCGAAAGCTCGAAGGTCAGCGCATTCGCCATATGAGTCTGTTCGACCGGAGTCTGACTGACATAGAACTGGCGTGCCTGGCTGTAGTGATCGGCGAAGGTTTCGCTACGCACGCGCAGCTTGGGGCCTTCGACCGGAGCTTCATAGCTCTGGAAACCCTTCATCGGGCAGGCGCGTGGTCCGCGCTCCTGCCCGGCACCATCGCCATCGCCCCAGCTATTGGGCTCGTAATTCACGCGGCCCTTGGGATTGGTCATCGCCATGTGGCCGTCCTGCTGGAAGTGGCGCACCGGGCACTTGGGCGCGTTGATCGGCAGGTGGGTGAAGTTGGGGCCGCCGAGCCGCTTCAGCTGCGTGTCGAGATAGCTGAAATTGCGGCCCTGCAGCAGCGGATCGTCCGAATGGTCGATCCCCGGCACAAGGTTCTGCGTGCAGAATGCAACCTGCTCGGTCTCGGCGAAGAAATTGTCGACATTCGCGTCGAGCGTCAGCGTCCCGATGATCTCGACCGGCACTTCTTCTTCGGGAATGATCTTGGTCGCGTCGAGCACGTCGAAATCGAACTTCTCGGCGAATTCCTCGTCGAACACCTGGATGCCGAGATCCCACCGCGGGAAATCGCCCGCGTCGATCGCATCCCACATGTCGCGGCGATGAAAGTCGGGGTCCATCCCGTTGACTTTGAGCGCCTCGTTCCAGACGACCGATTGAAGGCCCAGCTTCGGCTTCCAGTGGAACTTGACGAAGTGGCTCTCACCCTTCTCGTTCACCAGTTGGAAGGTATGGACGCCAAAGCCTTCCATGAACCGGAACGAGCGCGGGATCGTGCGATCTGACATGATCCACATGACCATGTTCATCGCTTCGGGGCTGAGGCTGATGAAGTCCCAGAAATTGTCGTGCGCGGTCTGCGCCTGCGGGAAACCGCGATCGGGCGCAGGCTTTGCGGCGTGGATCAGGTCGGGGAATTTGATCGCATCCTGGATGAAGAACACCGGGATGTTGTTGCCAACCAGATCCCAATTGCCTTCCTGAGTGTAGAACTTGGTTGCGAATCCGCGCACGTCGCGTGCCAGATCGGGTGAGCCCTTATTGCCTGCCACGGTCGAGAAACGCGTGAAGGTCGGCGTCTTGACGCCCTCTTCGTTGAAGATGGCCGCGCGAGAGTATTGCGGTATGGCTTTTGTCAGTTCGAAGTGTCCGTGCACGCCGTAGCCGCGCGCATGCACGACGCGTTCTGGAATGCGCTCGTGATCGAAGTGAAAGATTTTCTCTCGCGCAATGTGATCTTCCAGAAGTTGGGGACCACGCTCACCAGCACTGAGCCAGTTTTGATCATCAGCGATTGGATGACCTTGGGCCGTAGTCATTACATCAGCTTCGGTTTGTGGTTTCTGACGGTTTGCACCGCCGTCAGAAAGCTCGAATTCATTCGCCATGGTCCCTACCTTTCACCGTCACTCTCAATTCCAGTACCGGTGAAGCCAATCGACGATCCGTCACCCAACAAAGGTTAAGGCTATTTTTGAAGCAACCTTCCATCGCACTTTGGGCAAAGCGGAGATCTTTTTAGCAACTGACTAAATGTTCGTGGTGCTACTTAGCGCTCGGCACTTACCCAAAATTGGGCGAGCTTTTCCCCTCTTTCGTGACGGGTAAAAAACGACATAAAAAAGATTAGTTAGGGGCCAATCCCGCTAGAAATCAGGGCGTTCACGCGCAATCAGTCCTACCGCTGGTGGGAGAGATGATTGATCATGTGTCCGGAACTTTATTCAGAGTGCACCTTGCGCTCTGAATTGAGCGCTGAAGTCCTGAGCGCGTTAGAAGAAGCCACAAGCGACGTTATAACGGTTGAGGCTGGGGACGACCTGTGTAGGTCAGGTGAACCGGTAACGCATATCCATTATCTCCTGCGTGGAACAGTCGTGCGCTACAGGGAGGATAAGAGGGGGCATCGACAAGTGGTTGGCATCGGGCTGCATGGCGAGTTTCTTGATGTCGATAGCTTCCAGCTACGCGTGCCGAACTACAGTTTGCGTTCGCTGGACACGGCAGAAGTTGCCAAAATCCCTTTCGCAAGTCTTGATGCGCTTCTTGGGCGTTTTCCCGAGATGGTTCGCACCCTTTGGACTTCCACGGTCAGCGAGGGAGTAGCACTTCAATACTGGATCTTTCGCATCGGCAGATTGCGTGGTGAGGGGCGCATTGCGCATTTGATATGCGAACTTTCCGAGCGCCTCAGGCAGTACGGGCGGTTCGAAGGCGGTGAGCTTAACCTGCCCCTTCGGCAATGCGACTACGCAGAAGCTTGCGGCATGACGCCCATTCACGCCAATCGATGCTTTGCCTCACTTCGCGAGCGCGGCTTCGTAGATGTTAAACGGGCCCGAACCATTCACGTTCTTGCCGAACCGGAGCTCCGAAAACTTGCCATGTTTAACGCATTCGCGGTCAGTAGTGAAGGGAACTGGTCGTGCAATGGCTAACGACTTCTGCTAAAGAGACAGGAAAGGTTTGTGAGTAGCCAAGACTACTCACCCGAAAGGCCCAAGGCGCGACGAAGTCTCGGAAACGGGGCAATTGTTTTTAGGGCGATTAGTTACGATAATAGTCCTTTGAAAGGGCATTATAATTCAACTCGAGCGCCGACCGTACGGCTAACATTTATAAATTGCTTGGATGTTGCGCATAGGCGTGGCGATTGGCATAAAGATGCGTCTATAATTCAATAAATTCGAGCTTACTATTTAAGGTATCGATTCGGCATTTTAGACGTTTAAGAGGAACGACCAATGCATCAATATTGCTTGGTGGCTAGAGATTCGCATGGTCATCAGGTTGCTGAGATCGAATTCGAGTGCCTCTCGATAGCGGGTGCTCTCGACCAAGCTAAGACAAGATTGCGGGGGAGCAAGGCTGAGCTTTATGAGGACGGGCGACCGGTCTGCTCAATGGAATTGGTCGCTCATACAGGGGCTTGGCTTATTGGCCGTCCTTAGATCCCCATGCTAACTTACATGACAGCTTGTAGGGGCGAACTCGGTGGGTGACTGACAATACGGCAAAGCGACCGCATTGAACTAGGTTCGCCAAGTCATTCCTCCTTTTCCGAGAACGATCCGGGGCGGCCGGAAAACTAAGCCGCTGAGCTTTCGCGCTTGTTTTAACGCTCGTCCTTGCCATCCCGATCGAGCAAACGATTCTCCCTCTTGTGTTCGACTACACGAAGGACGCTCAACATAATTACGGATATCGCGCTTGCGATGAGCACTAAAGGCCATTGCGCCGCTCCGCATGCTATCCCGATCACCGTGGCGAGCCATAAATTGGCGGCGGTCGTCAGATTGTGCAGGCGGCCCCGACTGAAAACAATCAACCCAGCACCTACGATAGCAACGAAGGTCCCACTCGCCTCATAAAGACGTAAGGGATCGGCTTGAATGGAACCAATCGCGTACCAAAGGGCGATGATCGATATGGTCATAACCGATGCCGCAAAGCAAATCAGGCCATGGGTGCGCATGCCTGCCGCGTGCCCGCGCAATTCGCGATCGAGGCCTAACAAAAGCCCCAAAATCGCCGCTGTACCCAGCCTTGTCAGCAGGTCCCAGTCGATGCCATGTAGCAGAATAGGAGGATTTAATTCCAGCATCCGTTTTCTCCAAACTACCTAACTGGTCAGGCGAACAAGCGCCCTAAGGCCTCGCATCCCTCCCAACGATTCCTGGCACCTTTCGTTCTCCTTACGCAGTCTGCGCCGAGGGTGTGTCTCCCACGTCGAAAGATCGGGCGAAAAAAGCTCGGTCTCGCGCGCTTTTGATGGAGATGTTAAGCTGCGCGTCCTCGATGCCACGAACATATATTTTCGCTGCGATGCCGATTGCGGCCCCAACCGAGACCGAAGGCGCGCGCCTGAAGAGATCGCCAAGGTCGTTAGCCTGTGTAAGCTCGATCTCGTCCCGGTCGATTGCGCGGTCGGTCAGTTTGCCGACGACGACGATTTCGCTCCCCTCACCGGTATTCGTACTTGATGCGTCCGCGCCATCATGAGTTTCTTCGGTCGAACCGTTTTGCGCCCAAGCAGTAGATGGCCAAAGAAGCGCCGCGGCGGCTAGAAGGCTCGCTCTAATGCTGATCATACAATTATTCCCTCGCAATGTTGGTGTGGCCGAGCCCTGTATCCAGGCCAGCAAACCTGGTTGAAATGGATGGATAAGGCGCCCGCACAGGGCTCACGCTCGATGCCTCTGCAATTGAGCCCCAGCTATCCAACCGTTGTCCTTCAATCTGCCCGGTAATGCGAATGACTCGCCTTGCAACAATCAAGCTTGTTATTGTTGGAGATTTAAACGGAGGGCACTGCAAAGCTTCGAATGCTCGTCTCTCGAAAGCCTCTGCCGGAGAGAGCGGTGGTTGATAACTGCTCTTTGGCAGGCGTATGCGACAGCACATGAAGAACCTTCGACAAGTTCTCGTCATCTTGTGCGCCCTGTTCGGATTTTCGACCAGCTCTGCTCTACTCGCTGCTGCCAGCGCGATTCCTGTGCCACCCTCTGCCAGCGAGAGCGCAGCGGTTCAGCAGGACCCGTTCGGGCGAGATACGCCGCGCTCTGCCGTGACGGGCCTGTTACGCGCGCTCGGAAGTAACGATCCGGCGATGGCCGAACCTTTCCTCGACGCTCCGCAGGGAGGCAGCGACGATGTCGGTGAACTCGCCGCAAGGCTCCAAGGCGCACTCGATATGGGCGGATCGCTTGCCACCTTTCAGGAGCTCTCCACGGCACCCGAGGGCCGGTTGGATGATGGGCTCGCTTCCGAATTCGAACGGGTTGGATTTCTACCAGGCGGAGAGACGCCTATCCTCTTGGAGCGGCAAGCGACGACCGAAGGGCCAAGCGCCTGGAAGATATCCTCCCAGACCCTCGAGGCGCTCCCCGAACAGCTCGCCGAAGCCGACGGGCCTGTCCAAGACAGCGCAACCATAGCCGGGGCGCCCCTGTCTGACTGGGCGATAATTCTGGGGTTGCTGCTGCTTGCCATCCTCGCTGCCCGCCTGGTCTCGGCACTGGTGCTGCTGCTTCTGCGGCAGGTCATGTCAGCGGACAATGGGCCCTATCGCCTGATCCACGCCGCGCTTCCGCCCCTGGGTCTCCTTGTCGCGATCGTGACCTTTCGCACGTGGTCGGATGGCGCCGCCATTTCGATTGTCGCACGGCAGCTCGTTTTGCGTTACCTCGGCATTGCCGGGCTTATTGCTGTCGTCTGGCTGGGCCTGCGCCTCGTCGATGCTCTGGCGCGCTGGCTGTCCGGCAGGATGGAGCGCAAGGAACGTCACCAGAGCGCTTCGGTAATCGTCTTTGTCCGGCGTCTGGTGAAATCGGCGCTGCTGGTCATCGTGACGCTGGGAATACTCGATACGCTAGGGGTGAATGTCACTGCCGGCGTTGCGGCATTGGGCATCGGCGGTCTGGTCTTGGCCTTGGGCGCCCAGAAGACAGTCGAAAACCTGGTCGGCACGGTATCAGTATTGGCAGACCGACCGATACAGGTCGGGGATTTCTGCAAGGTCGGCGACGTCATGGGAACGGTCGAGGACATCGGTATGCGTTCGACACGCATCCGCACGCTTGAGCGCACGGTGATCACCATTCCCAATGGCGATTTCTCATCACGCCAGATCGAAAATTACACGAAGCGGGATCGGTATCTTTTCAACGAAGTGATCGGTCTGGAATATGCGCTCAGCGCCGCGCGGTTGCGACAAGCGATCTCGATCATAGAGACGGCACTGAAAGAGAACGAATTTATCGCGGACGATCCACTTCGCACCAATCTGCGCTATTTCGGCGCGGATTCGCTCGCCATCGAGACATATGCTTATATCGATGTGGCGGATTTTACCGAGAGTCTGACGATCCGGAGCGACCTTCTGCTCGATATCTTTACGCGCCTGGAAGAGGCAGAGATCGGCATCGCCTTTCCGACCCGGACCGTCTATTTGCGTAGCGAAGCTGCCGACTAGTCCTGAGGCTACCGGCCGTATCAGGCGCGGCCGGAGCTTTGGACGCTATCCAACGAAGGCCCGTTCGATGACGAACTGTCCGGGCTTCGCATTGCTTCCTTCGATAAATCCGCGGCGTTCCAGATCGGAGGCATGATCCTTGATCATCGCCATACTACCACACAGCATTACCCGGTCGCATCCGGGGTCGAACCTTCGCGGCCCGCTGACGCTTTCGAAGAGGCGCCCGTCTTCGATCAATGTCGCAATCCGTCCCTGCGTACGAAAGGCCTCGCGCGTGACGGTGGGCACGTAATGAAATTGCAGCAGCGCCTGGTCCTGTACAAGGGGGTCGGTTGCCAACTGCCCCTCGAGCAGATTGCGATAGGCAAGGTCGGCGCAGTGCCGCACGCAATGGACCAGCACTATTTCTGTGAACTGCCGATAAAGGTCCGGGTCTCGCACCAGGCTCATGAAGGGGGCGATGCCGGTCCCAGTCGACAGGAGAAACAGACGCCTGCCCGGCAGCAGCGCATCGGTCACCAGAGTGCCGGTAGGTTTCTTCCCGAGATAGACAGCATCTCCAAGGTCGAGATGCTGCAGCCGCGATGTCAGCGGGCCGTGGGGAAGCTTGATCGATAGGAATTCCAGTTCGTCTGCATAGGCGGGGCTGGCAATTGAATAGGCGCGCAGGAGCGGTTTTCCCTCCTTCGGCAAACCAACCATGACGAATTCGCCGGAGCGGAAGCGGAAGCTGGCCGGGCGCGAGATCGAGAAACTGAACAAGCCGGTACTGAGATGCTTCACGCGGCGGACGGTTTCCACCGTGAGCGCGGTGCTCGCGGTAAACTGGTCACGATCGATAGGCTGATAGGTCAAGTCTCGAAAGCTCCTGGCATGATGGTTCGACGAGGCGAAGTTGACCAGCAATCCGATCAACCCTTGTCAGACGAACCCGTTCTACATAGTGAACTGCTACTGCGAATCAGTCGCATTAGCAAGATATGAAACTACAGGGATCCGATATCGTGAGAAGACTCGAATACTCCACTGCCGGGTTGGCGCTCGCTGCCAGCCTTCTTTGTCCGGCGTCTGCAGTTGCTGGTGATGGAGAGAATGAAGGCCCGGGCGCGGGGGAGGGAACCATCGTTGTCTCTGCAACGCGCATCCCTGTTGCGATCGAAGACGCGCCGGCGACGCTTACCATCATCGATGACGAACAAATTGCCGACGAGCTGGCCACCGATATCAAGGACCTCGTCCGTTACGAGCCGGGGGTGTCTGTGCGCCGTGCGCCTGCACGATTTGGCGCGGCACTGGGCACCACCGGACGGGCCCGCAACGAGGACTTCATCATTCGTGGGATCGGGGGAAACCGCGTCCTCATACAGGTCGATGGTATTCGCAGCCCACAAGGCTTCACCTTTGGGGCCCAGGAAGCCGGGCGGGGCGGTTTTACCGACGTCTCGCTGGTAAAATCCGTCGAGATCCTGCGGGGCCCGGCATCTGCACTTTATGGAAGCGACGGGCTCGCCGGGGCGATAAGCTTTACGACGAGCGATCCGGCCGACCTCGTCGCTGCCGGCGAGAATGTGGGCGGCTTCATTCGCGCAGCCTACTCGAGCGCCGATGAGGAATTTGCGGAAACGGCTGCCATAGCGGGGGTGTCGGGGAACCTCTCCGCCTTGCTGGCTTACACACGTCGTGATTTTCGCGAGCTGTCCAATCAGGGCGATGTCGAGGGCCTCGGCGAAACACGTACGCTACCCAATCCGCAAGACGGTAGATCGGACGCATTTCTTGGCAAGCTCGTCTGGGATACAGGCGCTCACCGCATACGGCTGACCGGCGAGCATCTCGAAACCGAACTGTTCACCGATATCCTGTCGGGTCAGGGACCTGCGTTTCTGTTCGGGCCGACACCCAGCTGGATCGTCGATGATCTGACCGCGCTCGACACCACACAGCGCAGCCGCGTCTCGCTCGACTGGACCTATACCGGCGATGGCGCGCTCGATTACGCCCATGCTGCCGCCTACTATCAGGACGGGACGGATGTGCAGTTCACCGATGAAGATCGCACGCCGATCGGCGCGACGCCGCGGCCCGATCGCGACCGCCTCAACACATTCGAGAACGAGGTTTACGGCCTCTCGGCAGAGGCGCGTTCGACGCTAGGCGATGATGCCTGGCGCACGACGATTGCGCTGGGCGGAGACATAAGCTGGACACGGCAGGAAGGCCTGCGCGATGGGACTGAGCCACCTGCAGGCGAGGTGTATCCGACGCGCGCTTTTCCGGCGACCGACTTCATGCTGGGCGGCCTGTTCCTCGCAACCGAAATGGCGTTCTTCGACGGCACGGTGACGGTCTTTCCAGCCCTGCGTTACGATTTCTATCGCCTCGACCCGAGTGACGATCCGCTGCTGCCCGACTTTGCCGGAGCCCGGCAGGACGACAGTCGTCTCTCGCCGAAGCTGGGCGTCACGGTCAAGCTGAGCAGGGACGTCATGCTCTATGGAAATTATGCTCAGGGCTTCCGCGCGCCAACGCCCTACCAGGTGAACAATTTCTTCGAGAATCTGGCGTTCGGCTACACGTCGCTGCCCAATCCGGACCTGGGTCCTGAGCGAAGCGAAAGCTGGGAAGGGGGCATTCGCCTTTCTAGCGAGGCGGTCTCGCTTCAGATCGCGGCGTTCACGGCCGATTATAAGGACTTCATCAGCCAGCAGGTGGTCGGCGGCGCCTTTACACCGACTGATCCGGCACAATATCAGTTCGTCAATTTCGACGCGGTCAAGATCGAGGGTGTTGAAGCCAAAGCAAACTTGCGCATGAATAACGGCCTCTACAGCCGCTTTGCGATAGCATACGCGGACGGTGAGATCAGGACGCCCGGCGAGGCGGTACGTCCGCTCGATACCATCGATCCGCTGAATCTCGTCCTCGGACTGGGTTACCGCGAACCATCAGGCCGCTTCGGGGGCGAAGTGATCGCGACGCATCATGCGCGCAAACCGCTCGAAGAGACGGTTGGAGCCTGCGCAGAGGAATGCTTCCTTCCATCAAGCGCGACCATCCTCGATGCAACGGCGTTCTTCGCTCTCACCGACGCTCTCAAGCTGCGCGCCGGCATCTTCAATCTGACTGATGAGAAATATGCCTACTGGCAGGATGTGAGGGGCCTCGCGGCCACGTCTTCCATCGCCGATGCCTACACCCAACCCGGGCGCAATGCGAGCGTCTCGCTCAGCTACCAGTTCTAAGGGAAGAAATACCATGAAAATTACCAAAACTATCCTCCGCTCAGCTCTGCTCGCCGGTTTCCTTGCCGCTGCTCCCCTAAGGGCCGACGGTCCCATTCAGGATCGCGGGGAAGCTGTCGAAAAGGCCCATTTCGAGCGCGACCGTGCGACCATCCTTGCCATGGCAGGCGATTACAAGGTTCGCTTCGACATGCAGGAATCGACGCCCTGGCTGAAAGGATACGAACCGCTCGAGCGGAAAATCTCTGGCGGTCATGAATCGGTTCGCGTCATCGAGGACACGGGGACGAAGATCGTGCTGCAACACCTGCTTGTCGTCGGAGAAGAGGGCAATGAGATGGTCATCAAGCACTGGCGGCAGGACTGGGAGTACGAGCCTTCCAGGATCCTCGCCTATACCGGTCCCGATACGTGGGAATGGACCAAGGTACCCGAGCGTCTGCGCAATGGTCGATGGTCGCAAACGGTCTATCAGGTCGACGACAGTCCGCGTTATGCCGGTTGGGGAGAATGGCAGGACAGCCAGGGAATCCGGCGCTGGCGGTCGAACTGGACCTGGCGTCCTCTGGCTCGCCGCGACGCTGTCCGGAATCCGATCTACGACCGCTACGCCGCCATCAACCGGCACCAGTTGACGCCGACGGGCTGGATACATTGGCAGGACAATACGAAGATGATGGCCGATGCCGAAAGCGAGGACGGGCTGAAGTCCGTGGTCCAGGAATACGTCCTGAATACCTACGACAAATTCAGCGGCTACAATGTCGCGGCAGCCGATGGCTATTGGGCAGCAACGAAGGATTATTGGGCAGCTGTCCGTGCCGAGTGGGACAGTGTTGCCGACACCAAGGGCGGCATAAGAATAGAGGAGGAGGCGCAGACCGGTACGGTTATCAGTGGGCGCTTGCTAACCATCGCTGACGAAATCAGGACAGGGAAGACGAGTCAGGAGGGCGGTATCGCCGAAGCGCGGCAACTGATTGAGCACGCAACAACTCCCCGCAACTGACGTCGTCGGAACTGCATAGGCCTAATCCCAAATGACGTTATCATCCCGTGCCAAAAATGTATCGAGCGGCTCGCTTATTTGACATTTTCGGTTAGGGATGGCCAACCTGAATAGGAGCGCACAAATGAATATGAGTGAACTAATCAAGTCGGTTGCCAAAGAAGCAAATATCACAGAAGCGAAAGCCAAAGAAGTTATCGTCGCCGCATTCGACGCTATCGGTGATGCTGCCGCAAAAGGCCACGACACGGCCATCCCAGGGTTCGGTAAGTTTGCCGTCAAAAGCCGGCCGGAACGTCAGGGTCGCAACCCAGCGACCGGCGAAGCCATGACCATCAAGGCTTCGCGAAGCCTTGGGTTCAAGCAGGCTAAAGGCCTAAAAGACAAACTTTAGTGCCAATCCGGCTCAGGCTTCCGGAAGGGAGGGCCTGAGCCGAAACTCCCCTGCTTGCGTCTGATTTTTTGGTGATAATTTTCTCAGCAAGCAAGCGTTATCAGACAATGTCTGCTCTGCGCTACCTGACTCCAGAAGCCGAAAATCCGCTAACTGCCCAACGAAGGACGTTACAATGGGGCCGCAAGCCCTGCGTCAGCTCTCGTCTTGCTAATCGCCCAATTGTAGCTTTATTCCGGTGCCGCGGTGCTCGTTGCAGCCAGTATCACGCGAACGGTCTCGTCTGGCCGATCCCACATCGGGAAGTGTCCGCTACGTTCGAACCAGTGCAGCGTTGCTTGAGGGAAGGCTTTCATCGCGCGGTCCGCCTGCTGCGGTAAACAGAGCCGATCCTTACGTCCCCAGCCGATGACAACGGGCGCATCCGTTGCCGCAGGGCCCTCTTGCATTGCGCCATTGGCGAGATCCTTCACGAGCGAATTGACGGTGCGCGTATTGGCCAACGACTTCAATTCACGTGCGACGAATGCCGCTTCAAGCGCCCACGGCCTTGCTGATAGCTGGGCCATGAGTGCGGTCCGGCCTGCGACATTTCCGGTGATGGCAGAAAGCGCCGGTCGCAGTGCGCGAACCATTGCAACCGAAGGCGTTATCGTGGTCTTGAAGAAAGTCCGCTCCCACCCCTGCCAAAAACCGCCCGGGTCCAGTGCGACAACCGCGCCCGAGTGGCCGCGCCGCGCCATCTCGAGCACCAGGCGAGCTCCCAAGGAGCTTCCAACCATGTCGATACCTGTGAGACTTCCCGCGCTAAGCCAGTCATCCAGACTGCGCGCGAGTCCTGCAAACGTGCCGCTGTCATTCTCTTCGGGCGTCTGCCCATGACCAGGCAGATCTACGGCAATAACCTCCCTGGCTTGAGAAAGCGCAGGCGAGATCGTGTCCCACGAACGAGAGGTAGCCCCCAGCCCGTGGACAAGGAGAAGGGGTTTTCCGCGCCCCGTGCGCGTATGGTGCATGGTCATATTATAGCAACGCCTCGCACCGGCTTATGGCCCCGCGAATGTCTATTTTGCCGAAGGTGAATTCAAGAGCGGACAGCCCGCTTCCGGCCCAAAAGCTGCCGCTGTGAGTGACTGTCGCGGAATGACCGAAATGGGGCCGCTTCGAGACAGTCTGGTTTCGGGCGTTTTCCTAAGGAAACGGACAATCCGTTCGCAACCCAAATCGCATTCAAAGGCAACCCCGTAAAGTTAACGACATAACTCACGTCCCGGCCATTTCGAAGACAATGCCTGTCGCAATGAGGTGCAAGCGATCGCTGCCTTACTGATTTTTATCGGAATGGTTGCGCCTATCCGGTTTCGGCCTGTGCGTTACGGGCAGCAGCAATCGCCGCTGCAAGCTCTTTTGCTGGACCCACTCCCCAGTAGTGGAGGAAGTAAAACATCGGTTCACCGCCGATCATGTGGTTATGCAAAGCTACGATATGGATATCCCGCTCGCGCAGTGCGCGGAGCACGGGCTGGACTTCGTCCTCGGTCATGATGAAGTCACCATCCACGGCGGCAAGGTCGTTGGTGCCCGAGAACGCCGCCCAGGTCGTAAGCCCCATCGAACCACCGATCTCAACGCCGTGCATGCGGCCTTGGCGAGCGAAGGTGTATTTCACGACACCATCGGCGATGCTTGGCTCGGTGCCCAAGATTTCGCTCAGCGCCAGGGCTTCGATCGTGCCGTTTGCATCCGGCGTCATGCCACCGAAACTGCGCTGCGGCGTCGGCGAGGCGGCGCGCACTTCCTTGATGGCATCCCAGACGGCTTTTACACCCGCTGCCATCTTGGCGGTTTCCCCATGCCCGCCGATATGCATAAAATAGACCGGCGGATCGTCGAATATGAAATGATTGTGCAGCGCGGTGACGGTCAACCCGTTGGCGAGGGCAGCGTCCATCGCGGCTGTTATCTCATCCTCGAATACGACCGTGTCGCCCATGACCATCACTCCGCCATCGACGGGTTTGAAGGCAGCCCATGAGCCGAGACCTGCCGGGGGATCGAGGCGCATGCCGTCGACCATCACCGGCACGTCGGCGCGCGTCCAACCGATGCGTGCGACCCCATCGTCGGTCATGGTGACCTCCGAGTGCGATGCCTCGAAAATCAGTGCCTCGAGATTGCCGAGATTATCCTGCGCGTGAAGAGCCGCCGACATCGCTGATAGCGATAGAGCCAAGCCGCCGACGAACAATGTTCTGGGTAATTGCTTCATCTTAGTTCTCCTTGGATGTGATTTCAGGTGCCAGCCATCATTGCGAGGTAATACAGCGACCCAATGAGTGCGCTCACGAAGAGAACGAGCAACATCCCGATCTTGAAGCGCAGCATGGCGATCAGGGCCGCAGCGGCAATGACGACGGAGGCGACGTCGATCGTGGCGAAGTCCGGCACGAGCAGGCGTGCGCCGTAACCTCGAACCTCGTCAAGCCGTGCGAAGGCAACGTGCAGCGCAAACCAGATGGCAAGGTTTAGGATCACACCGACGACTGCTGCCGTCACCGCCGAAAGCGCCGCTGTCAGAAGCTTCACGCCGCGCAGTTTTTCGATAAATGGCGCACCAAGGAAAATCCATAGGAAGCACGGCACGAACGTGACCCACGTGACGATGACCGAAGCCGCGATGCCCGAAGCCACCGGGCCTAACATGTCTGCTTCGCGATATCCCCCCATGAACCCCACGAATTGGACGACCTGGATCAGTGGACCCGGCGTGGTCTCCGCCATGCCCAACCCATCGAGCATTTCACCGGGGGCAAGCCAGCCATGCGTCTGCACGGCTTCCTGCGCCATATAGGCCAGCACGGCATACGCGCCCCCGAATGTCACGACCGCGAGCTTGGAGAAGAAAACCGCCAGTTCCGTGAACACGTGATTTGGGCCAACAAGAAGGATCAGCGCAATTATGGGAGCTGCCCAGATGCTGCCCCAGATCAAGGCCGTGCGGACTGCTCCGCGCCATGTAGGCTGCGCTTTCGCCATACCGCCTGTATGAAGCACGGCTTCCGGCTCGCTCTCCCCGTCCTCGGTCGTTTCACGGGCGCGAATGACCAGAAACCGTGCAGGATCGAAATGCCCTCCAAGAAAACCGACCAGCGCGGCGGCCGCGATAATCAGCGGGAAAGGTGCATCGAATGCGAATATCGCCACGAAGGCTGCGGCGGCAATCAGATACATGGGCCAAGTTTTCAATGCCCTTTTCCCGATGCGCAGCAGGGCCTCGATGACTATGGCGAGCACCGCCGCCTTAATGCCGAAGAAAATCGCCTGGACGAAGCTGGCCTCCTGAAAACTGGCATAGAGCACGCTAAGCGCCATAATGCTGAGGAAGCCGGGAAGGACGAACAGGCATCCTGCGACGAGGCCACCGCGAACGCCGTGGAGCAACCAGCCAATATAGGTGGCGAGCTGCATGGCTTCCGGTCCGGGCAGGAGCATGCAGTAATTGAGCGCATGCAGGAACCGGTTCTCGCCGATCCAGCGCTTTTCATCGACTAGAATGCGGTGCATCACCGCGATCTGGCCGGCTGGCCCACCAAAGCTCAACGCGGCTATGCGCGCCCAGACACGCACCCCATCGGAAAACGGGATCGGAGTTTGTTCTACGGAACCTGAATTAGCGGGAGAATTCATCAACGCGTCCTTCGCACACAGCTCATCGAGCCGGACTTGGGCGCATTGCCTTACCGGGCGCCGGAATAAGTGCCCGAAGTCAAACTGCTAGATCATTGATCTGGTGTTGTCAAAAGCCTTACGCGAACAGTCTGCCTTGCCCTTGGAGAATGTCGGCTTTCGAAATCTGGATCTGTATCTTCAATTTCCGGAATGAGGGCGCATAGCAGTCATTCGCCGAGGCGCGTTGAGCGCCATGCCAGTAAGCGAGCGCCGCGGTAGGGACAGACGGCATGCACACCAACTCACAGACACTCTCACTAAAGGGTTTGGGTCCTCGTTCCTGAATGGCTGATCCAAAGCGGTCCAAGGCACACTCGAGTCGTAGCTTTCTTGAACCTTGGTGGTCCGGGGTCAGGGCATGAAACTGCTTCCGGCAAAGCGCTAATTTTCTCCAAATCTTAGCTATTGAATTTCGACGGACCGGCTGGAACTTTTCTGGATCGTGCATGAGTGCATTCCAGCGTATTCCGGGATGTTTCAGGATGTGGCTCTTAAAAAAACGTCAAAAAATCCTGCTTTAATAAATGCAAATGCAATATCCTGAAACACCCTGACAATATATTGACAAAAAGGCTCACATTGACGGACTCCAACTTTTCAAAACTTGTGCTATCATTTTAATGTCTCGAAGGCTTACTTGGAGAACGCGAATGCTTAGCAATGATCTAATTTGTGGGGCGGTCGCCGCCGCGAACTATACGGGCCTAGAGCCGCGAACGATCTATCGGCTTTGTGGTCAAGGTTTTCTTCCGTACGTCCGGCTCGGACATCGACTCTTCTTCCGGAAGAGCGAACTCGACCAAACGTTTGCTGGGGTGTCTCAGAAAGGCGGTGCGATCACATCTGGTTCGCAATCCTCCAGCAAAGGGAGGTTGGCATGAGCATCCGAAAGCGAACCTGGGTTACTGGAGGTCAGCAGAAGACTGCTTGGGTGTTGGTATATTCTAATGGCAATGGAAAACGGAAACAGGAAACCTTCACCACTAAACGCGAGGCGGAGCGTCGGTGGATTGAGGTTTCAGCCGAACTCCGCCGTGGATCACACGTCAGTCTTACGGACAGTCTAACTGTTGCCGAAGCTGGCGACCTCTGGATAGAGAGGGCAATCTCAGAAGAGTTGGAGAGATCTACCTACGAGGAATACCGCCGCGTTCTGAGGCTCCATATCGTTCCTCTCATTGGCAGCGTGAAGCTCGCTAAGCTCACTCGGGCAATTGTTGAGGATTTTAGAGATCAGCTACTTAGTGAGCTTAGCCCCAAAAACGCGACGCGGGTTTTCTCGTATTTCAAGATCATTATGAAACTGGCTGACGATAAGGAGTTAGTTGCTACAAATGTAGCTGAAAAAGTGAAGCTGGTGACTTCGAAAAGGCACCGTCACCGGCCGGAATTTTTCCAGATGGACGAAGTAAGTGCCGCGCTGGCCGCATCAGTGGAACTTGGCCCGGAATTCCGTGCTTTTGCTCACCTTTTCTGGCTCCACGGTTTAAGATCCTCCGAGGGGCGCGGCCTAACTTGGGAGGCGATAAATTTGGAGAAAGGGACGGTCACGATCTCACAACGGGCGGATCGATGGCGTACCATTGGACCGCCAAAATCAGAGACCAGCTTTCGTACGATCCCGCTCACACCCAGTTGCTTGGACGCGGTTGCGTTATTGAAGTCGGAGGCTAACCCAAGGCCCAAAGATTTTGTTTTTCCGGATAAGGAAGGTCGACCGATGACCTATTTTCAGCAGATTAGTCAGCTATATGATCCAGTAATGTTCAAGGCTGGCTTAACAAAGGAGGTCGGCGGCGTGACCAAGCATCTTCGAAGCTTGCACGTTACGAGACATACTACAGCTTCGATATGGATTGAGATGGGGTTCTCTGCCAAGCGCGTCCAGAAGCTAGTGGGTCATTCCTCTATACAGATCACGTTTGACCTCTACGGGCACCTTTTTGATCTGAAGGAAAGTGCGGCCGACATGATGCGCTCAGTGGATGATTGGGTGCTTGAAAATCGTCCTTCTGACGATAATTGTCCACCCGACGAGGATGATGCTCCCGATCGCGACTAATCCTCAACGCAGCAAATTTGCGACATAGCGGCGCGAACGCCCCTGTTTTCCGCAGTTTTGCACGGAGACAGTTTCTGTTTCGATGGGACTCTGACTCCGTCAATTGAGGTTCGAATCCTCACGGGGCATCCATTCTTCCCATCACCGTTGCCAAAGCCGAATTCCCGCGCCAGACAGGTTGCAATGGGAGACGGAGTTTTGAACGAGACCTTTCCGGAAATCCGCGATGCGGTCCGGCGACTATGTGCGAAGTTTCCAGGCGAGTATTGGCAACAGCTCGACCGTGAACGCGCCTATCCGACCGAGTTCGTCACTGCGCTGACCGAGGCTGGGTTTCTGTCGGTCCTGATACCGGAAGAATATGACGGATCCGGCCTTGGCCTGGAGGCGGCATGCGCCGTCTTGGAAGAAATCCATCGTTCAGGCTCGAACGGCGGAGCCTGCCACGCACAGATGTACACGATGGGTACGCTTCTCAAGCATGGATCGGAAGAGCAGAAGCGCACCTATCTTCCCAAGATCGCAAGCGGGGAATTGCGCTTGCAAGCCTTCGGTGTGACCGAGCCGGGTGCCGGTACCGACACCACCCGTATCTCGACCTTCGCTCGGCGGGAGGGCGACGACTATATAGTCAACGGTCAGAAAATCTGGATCAGCCGCGCCGAGCATTCGGACCTGATGGTCCTGCTGTGCCGCACCACCCCGCGCGACGAATGCGCCAAGCCATCCGATGGCATGAGCGTGTTTCTGGTCGATATGCGCGAGGCGGTCGGCAACGGGCTGACCGTGAGGCCCGTGCGTACCATGCTCAATCATGCGACGACGGAGCTGTTCTTCGACGATCTGCGCGTACCAGCCAGCGCACTGATCGGGGAGGAGGGGAAGGGCTTTCGCTACATCCTTTCCGGCATGAATGCCGAGCGGATCCTTATTGCCAGCGAATGCATTGGCGATGGGCGCTTTTTTATCGACCGCGCTTCGGCTTACGCGAAGGATCGCAATGTCTTCGGCCGCGCGATCGGCGAAAATCAGGGCATCCAGTTCCCTATTGCGCGCGCGTACGTCCAGCTCTCCGCAGCTGCCGAAATGGTGACCAAGGCCGCGCGTATGTTCGACGCCGGGGAAGGCGCCGGGACGGAGGCGAACATGGCCAAGATGTTGGCGAGCGAGGCGAGCTGGTTTGCGGCCGACATGTGCATCCAGACACATGGCGGCTTCGGCTTCGCCGAGGAATACGATGTCGAGCGCAAGTTTCGCGAGACGCGCTTGTACCAGGTCGCGCCGATCAGCACCAATCTGATCCTGAGCCATGTGGCAACGCATGTGCTGGATCTGCCGAAAAGCTTCTAGGGAGAGAACAATATGCCGAGCAACGGTCCGCTGACCGGCCTCAAGGTCGTCGAATTCCAGGGCATCGGTCCGGGCCCCCACGTGGCGATGATGCTGGCCGACATGGGGGCGGAAGTGGTGCGGATCGAACGGTCCGGCCATCAGCCGATGAATCCCGTAGTCGAACGCGCGCGCCACCGGGTCGCGGTCGATCTGAAGAGCGAGGATGGCCAGGCCTTCGTCAAGACAGCGTTGAAGCACGCCGATGTGCTGATAGAAGGTTTTCGTCCCGGAGTGATGGAGCGGCTTGGTCTCGGACCCGATGATCTGCTCTCGGCTAATCCGGCTCTCATCTACGCCCGCATGACCGGCTGGGGACAGGATGGTCCCTTGGCGCAAGCGGCCGGGCATGATCTCAACTACATCGCTATCACCGGCGCGCTGGATGCGATCGGCAAGCGCGGAGAACTGCCGGTGCCGCCACAGAACCTCGTCGGCGATTTCGGCGGCGGGTCGATGTATTGCGCCATGGGCATCCTTGCGGCGTTGTTCGAACGGACCAGCAGCGGCAAGGGTCAGGTTGTCGATGCGGCGATCGTCGATGGCGTCACCAGCTTGATGAGTTTCTTCTACGGCCAACCGCACAGCGCCTTGCGCACGGTCGACCGCGGGGCGGGCCTGCTTGGCGGGGCCGCGCATTTCTACCGCTGCTATACCTGCAAGGACGGGAAGGAAATCAGCGTGGGGGCCATTGAGCCGCAATTCTATGCCGAATTGCTTCAGCGTGCCGATGCGCCCGATCACCTGCGGGAAGCGCAGATGGATCCGTCGAAATGGGACAGCTACGCCGAGGATCTTGCGGATCTGTTCGCCACGAAAACGCAGGACGAATGGTGTGAACTGCTCGAAGGAACCGACGCCTGTTTCGCGCCGGTCGTCCCGCTCGATCACGCGAAAGACCACCCGCACATGAAGGCGCGCGGTGCGTTCGTCGAACATGGCGGGCGCTGGCATACGGCACCTGCACCGCGTTTCGACCGGACGCCTGCGACCATCCGCGACAGTGTCCAGGATGGCGATGCAGTGGTGGCGCGCTGGTCCGAAGGAGGCTAGTGAACCGCGCAAAGGAGAGATTCCCATGCGCGATTGCACCAAATTCTACATCGATGGCCAATGGGTCGCCCCCGAGGCTGCAAACACCGTCGACGTCGAAAACCCGGCGACCGAGGAAACGATCGGCCAGATCAGCTTCGGCACGAAGGCCGATGTCGACAAGGCCGTGGCGGCAGCACGCCGTGCTTTCGAAAGCTTCAGCCAGACGAGCAGGGAAGAACGGCTGACGCTGCTGCGCGCGATCCAGGCCGAGATCGAAAGCCGCAAGGAAGAACTCGCCACTGCCGTCAGCGATGAAATGGGCGCTCCGATGAGCCTCGCCAACGGCCCGCATGTCGGCTTGCTGGCCGGCCACTGCCAAAAGGCCATCGAGATTCTCGAAGGCTTCGAGTTCGAACGCCAGGACGGCCCGACGCTTCACGTGTGGGAACCGATCGGCGTCGTCGGCATGATCACTCCGTGGAACTGGCCGCTCAACCAGATCGCCTGCAAGGTCTTCCCGGCGCTTGCGACGGGCAACACCATGATCCTCAAGCCCAGCGAGATTGCACCCTTCAACGCTTACATATTCGCTGAAATCCTCGACGCGGCTGGTGTGCCTGCCGGTGTCTTCAATCTGATCAACGGCGACGGTCCAGGTGTCGGCGAGGCGATCTCGGGTCATCCCGACATCGACATGGTCAGCTTTACCGGCTCGACCCGTGCTGGCGTGCTGATTGCCAAGAACGCGGCCGATACGGTCAAGCGCGTGGCGCAGGAACTGGGCGGCAAGAGCCCTAACATCGTCCTCGATGACGGGGCGTTTGCGAAGTCTGTCGCCAAGGGCACCGTCGCGATGATGGGCAATTCGGGCCAGACCTGTACCGCCCCTTCGCGCATGCTCGTGCCGCACAAGCGCATGGAGGAGGCCAAGGCTGCCGCCAGGGAGGCGGCAGAGGGTGTCATTCCCGGCGATCCCAAGGGCAATGCCGCGATCGGACCGGTGGTCAGCCGTACCCAATGGGACAAAATCCAGGGCCTGATCGAAAAAGGCATCGAGGAAGGCGCGACATTGGTCGCTGGCGGTCCCGGCAAGCCGGAGGGCCTCGAAACGGGTCACTTCGTCAAGCCGACCGTCTTCGCCGATGTCGATAACGAGATGACCATCGCGCGCGAAGAAATCTTCGGTCCCGTGCTCTGCATTCTGGGCTACGACGATTACGATGATGCCATTCGCATCGCCAACGATACCGAATACGGCCTCGCCAGCGCGATCACCGGCGAAGATATCGAACTCGCCCGCAGCCTCGCCAAGCGCATCCGTGCCGGGCGGGTCGCGATCAATGGCGGTTACGATATGAATGCGGCTTTCGGCGGTTACAAGAAATCGGGCAATGGCCGCGAATGGGGTGAATGGGGCTTCCACGACTTCCTCGAGGTGAAAGCCGTCATGGGTCACAGCTGATGGCAGGCAGGCACTTCGATGAATGGACGGTCGGCGACAAGCTGACGCATGAAATACGGCGCACGGTGACTGAAGCGGACAACCTCTTCTTCACGGTGATGACCCACAATCCCCAGCCACTTCATCTCGATGTGGAAGCGGCCAAGGAGAGTGAATTTGGACAGATCCTCGTCAACGGGACCTATACTTTTTCGCTGATGGTGGGGTTGAGCGTGGGGGATACCACGCTCGGCACGCTGGTCGCCAATCTCGGCTATGACAAGCTGGTCATGCCCAAGCCGGTATTCATCGGCGACACGCTTCATGCAACCAGCGAAGTCATCGCTCTGCGCGAAAGCAAATCGCGGCCGGACACGGGGATTGTCACTTTCCTGCATGAAGCCGTGAACCAGCGCGGCGAAGTGGTATGCCGCTGCGAACGTTCGGCTTTGCTGAAGAAGGCAGGATGATCCGCGCGTAACCTTTTCGCCGTCTGGGCGTTTCGTGCGCGAGGGAGTTGCAGTTGGCGCATCACGAACCATCCAGCGTAACCGAAGTGCTCAGCGAGCTCGACGAGCTTGCTTCGCACAGCGACAAGGTCTGCGTCGCGGATGTTCTGGACGATTTCGGCGAACGCAGCTTCGGTCCCTTCATAATGCTTCCGGCCTTGCTCGAACTTTCGCCGATCGGCGGCATACCGGGACTGCCAACCGCTCTCGCGCTGTTCATCGCGCTGATAGCGGTTCAGCTCCTCATTGGGCGCGACCATGTCTGGATGCCGCAGTTCGTGCAGAAGCGGGCGGTCGGCTCGCGAAAACTTCACAAGGCGGTGGGCAAGCTTCGCGGTATCGGCAAATTTCTCGACCGGCACAGCGAAGGTCGCCTTGAAATACTGACCGAAGGCATCGCTATCAAACTGGTCGCGATCCTCATCATCGTATTGTGCTGTATGGTGCCCCCACTCGAATTTCTGCCCTTCGCCAGTTCCTTCCCCATGCTCGCGATCGCGGTGTTGGGACTGGCTCTTACCGTGCGGGACGGTGCGCTCGTGCTTGCTGCGCTTGTCTTCACTGGCATTGCAACCGGGGCGGGCGTTTACATGTTCCTGAATTCTTCGGGCGATGGCGGCGGTCTGCCGTTCCTATGAACCGCGCTGCGGCACACGTAAAATTGCGGGCACGGGGCAACTTGCCATTCACCTGTGGTATCCTACATACTCGGGAATGAAAGGAACCCGCGAATGAGCGAGCAGAATTCTCCCCCCGAGCCCGAAGGCAACGGACCCAACCCCTGGGTGAAGAGCCTGATGATCTGGGGCGGCATTTTTCTCGCCCTGCTGATGGTCGTCTCGTTCTTTGGTGGCAGCAGCAGCGGCAATGGTACGCAGCTGCTCTATTCCGACTTCCGCGACAAAGTCGCCGAAGGCTCGGTTGCCAATGTGCAGATTTCCGAAACGCAGATCGTGGGCGAAATGAAGAATGGCGAACAGTTTTCGACCATTCCCGTGGCCAACGACACATCGTTGCCCCAGCTGCTCGAAGACAATGGCGTGCGCTATTCGGGTGCGGAAGCCGATAACGGCAATATCCTGCTCTACGCACTGATCCAGATCCTGCCATTCGTGCTGATCCTCGGTATCGCCTTCTTCGCCTTGCGACAGGTCCAGAAGGGCGGCGGCGCAGGCGGGGCGATGGGTTTCGGCAAATCGAAAGCCAAGCTGCTGACCGAACGCCAGGGCAAGGTTACGTTCGACGATGTCGCCGGCATTGATGAAGCCCGCGAAGAGCTGGAAGAAATCGTCGAATTCCTCAAGGATCCACAGCGCTTCTCCAAACTCGGCGGCCAGATCCCCAAGGGTGCGCTGCTCGTCGGCTCGCCCGGTACCGGTAAGACGCTGCTGGCTCGTGCCATTGCGGGCGAGGCGGGCGTGCCGTTCTTTACCATTTCAGGGTCAGACTTCGTCGAAATGTTCGTCGGCGTCGGTGCAAGCCGCGTGCGCGACATGTTCGAACAAGCGAAGAAGAATGCCCCGTGCATCCTCTTTATCGACGAAATCGATGCCGTTGGCCGTTCACGCGGCCATGGGTTGGGCAATTCGAACGACGAGCGCGAGCAGACGCTGAACCAGCTGCTGGTCGAAATGGACGGGTTCGAGGCGAACGAAGGCATCATTATCATCGCTGCCACCAACCGCCCCGATGTGCTCGATCCTGCGCTGCTGCGTCCGGGTCGTTTCGACCGTCAGGTCGTGGTGCCGGTGCCGGATATCGACGGCCGCGAGAAAATCCTCGCCGTGCATATGAAGAAGCTGCCGCTGGCGCCCGACGTCAATCCTCGCACGATCGCGCGCGGAACACCCGGTTTCTCGGGGGCGGATCTCGCCAACCTGTGTAACGAAGCAGCCCTGCTGGCCGCGCGCCGCAACAAGCGGCTTGTCGCCATGCAGGAATTCGAAGACGCCAAGGACAAGGTCATGATGGGTGCGGAGCGCCGCAGCATGGTCATGACCGAGGATGAGAAGAAGATGACCGCCTATCACGAGGCCGGCCACGCGCTGGTGTCGCTGAACGAGCCGGCATCCGATCCCATCCATAAGGCAACGATCATTCCGCGCGGTCGCGCGCTGGGCATGGTCATGCGTCTGCCTGAACGGGACAGCTATTCCTACCACCGTGACAAGATGCACGCGAACCTGGCGGTCGCTATGGGCGGCCGTGTCGCAGAAGAGATCATCTTCGGTCACGACAAGGTATCGAGCGGTGCCAGCGGCGACATTCAGTACGCCACCGATCTCGCCCGGAATATGGTCACCAAGTGGGGCATGTCCGACAAGCTCGGTCCCCTGCAATACGAACAGAGCCAGGAAGGTTATCTCGGCATGGGACAGACCGCGCGTACCATGGGCGGTGCTGAAACGAACAAGCTGATCGATGCCGAAATCAAGGATCTGGTCGAAAACGGTCTGAAGCGGGCAACGGAAATTCTGACCGATCAGGAAGACAAGCTGCACCTACTTGCCCAGGCTATGCTCGAATACGAGACTCTGACCGGGGAAGAAATCGATCAGCTGATGAAAGATGGCAAGATCGACCGGCCGGACGAACCCAAGAGCTCCGTCACTATCAAGCCGCTGGCGGGGGCCGCTGTCCCTAAGGCCGGCAGGAAATTCGGCGGAGGCACTGCGCCGCAAGGGGCCTGAAGGCCATAGCCAACCCAATCATAAGGGGCGCTCCTCTCGGGAGCGCCCCTTTTTTCGCGTCGTCAGAACGCGCCGAGGAAGAACACCAGCTGGATGAAGAGGCTGGCAATGATGGTGATGAAGATCAGCAGCAACGCCAGCCGCCAGTAAGCCGAAAAGCGGCTCAGATCATACGCGTGGCGCAATTGCTTGTAGATGTGGATCGGCGGCACGATGAACGCCAGACCTGCCGACAACCACTCGGGCGCCCCGACCTTCACCAGGATCGAAATCACGATGAACAGGAGCGACATGAACGCGATCGAATATGTCACGAAAATCGCGTGGTCATAGGCGCGGAAGCGGCGCTTCCAGAAGAACAGCAGCCAGACGAACGGCAATGACAGCGGGATCAGCAGCCAGCTGAATTTGTAGCTGTTGCTCTGCAGTTTGTAGAGCATCAGGTTCGGGTTATCGTTCCACTTCTTGATCGTCTTGTCGAACCACCCGATGCGGGATTTCCATTGCGTCTGTCCTTTCGCGCCGGCGCCCATAACCGGCAGCGAGTTCAGCGTTGTCACCTGTTCCTCCACTCGGGCCAGATCCGCCTGCGTTTCGGAACGCTCGGGATCGTTGGGCTCCATCGCAGAAAGTTCTGCGCGCAAGTCGGCGCGCTCGCGTTCGAGATTTTCGATGGCGTGCGTGATGTCGCGGCTGGCAGAACCGAATTGCGCCGGGGTAGAAAGTCCGATCCCTGCAATCTGGAAAACCGCGAACATCAGGAAGACGGAGAACAGAAACAGGCCCATCGGGCTAACGAAGGATGCGCGTTCGCCTTCTATGTAGCGACGGGTAAGCTGGCCGGGCTTCAGCGCCAGCTTCGGCAGGGTCTTCCAGGTTTTGCCTTCGAAGTGCAGGGCGCCATGCAGAAGATCATGCAAGAAGGCGCCCAGCGTCCGGTGCAGATGCGCTTTCTGGCCGCAGGCGTGGCAATAGTTGCCCGTCAGCGCCGTTCCGCAATTGAGGCACGCCCCTTCGTCGAAGTGGCCAGCCTGCAGCTCCGCAGCTTCTGGCAGGCCCTTGCTTCCGCGGCCCACGGCCTTGGCAAAAAGGCCGCCTTCGACTGCAGTCCCGAATGCGTCGCCGAATTCGCTCATATGCCCTCCTGTCCGGTTGCAGGATAAGGCCAGCGCCATCCTTGCTGCAACGCAAAAAGGCCGCCCAGCGGGCGGCCTTTCCACTATTTTTCAGCAAGCCTGCTCGGATCAGCCGTCGTAGTCCGCGCCGATCGATGTCGAACGGGTCGGTGCCGAAGCGGTGATCCGCAGTGCTTCTGCGGACTGGCTCAGCGAACCCACTTCATCCATCTCGTCATCGTCGTCCGGAAGGATTTTCTGCAGGTTGGTCACTGCAGCTTCGTGCAGTTCCTTCGGCTTGACCGTCTGTTCGGCGATTTCGCGAAGGGCAACGACCGGGTTCTTGTCGCGATCGCGATCGACGGTCATTTCCGCACCACCAGAAATCTCACGCGCCCGCTGGGCAGCCAGCAGGACGAGATCGAAACGGTTGGGGACCTTGTCTACGCAGTCTTCGACAGTAACGCGCGCCATTGGCACTCCGATGCAAATCAAGTGATTCCGGGAAAGCGCGCCACTTAAGCGTTCGAGGCTCGACAGTCAAGGATTGCCACCCGTCAGCAAGCGAGTAAGGCCGGAAGTATGGGAGACATCGAAACGGCCAGCCCCGGCGCGGACTTTACCGATCCGGAGCCTTTCGAAATGGATGCAGCGGGCCAGCATCTCGCTTTCTATCCGGGCGGGGAGGCCCGGCGGAAGGCATTGTTCGATCTGGTCGCCGGCGCACGGAAAAGTCTCGACGTCTGCTTCTACATATTTGCCGAGGATACGGTCAGCACGCAATTTCGCGATGCGCTTGTAGCGGCGGCAAGGCGCGGGGTCCGGGTCACCCTCATCGTGGATCGTTTCGGCGCCGATGCGACCGATGCGTTTCTGCAGCCTCTGGTAGAAGCGGGCGGCGAATTCCTGTGTTTCTCGGCCAAGTGGACCCGGCGCTATCTCATCCGCAACCACCAGAAAATGGTCATCGCAGACGGCAGCAAAGCGATGTTCGGGGGCTTTAACATCGCCGACGATTACTTTGCTCCTCCGGCCGAGAACGGGTGGAACGATCTCGGCATCGTCATCGAAGGATCTGCGGTTGAAGGCCTGAACGATTGGTATTCCAAATTGCGCCAATGGACCGAACGTGAAGAGCAGCACGCGCGGGAAATCGCGCGCACGGTCCGCGACTGGGAATGGAAACAGGCCCGCACGACATGGCTGGTCGGCGGGCCGACACGCGGTTTATCCAGCTGGGCGCGCTGCGTGTCGGACGATCTCGTGTCCGGCGATCGCCTGGACATGTTCATGGCCTATTTCAGCCCGCCCAGAAAGCTGCTGCGCCGGATGGGCCGGATCGCGCAGAAAGGCGCGACGCGCCTCGTGATGGCCGGCAAATCGGACAATGGCGCCACGATCGGCGCCAGCCGCTCGCTCTATGGCTATCTGCTTTCGAAACGGGCGCAGATCTGGGAATTCGCGCCATGCAAGCTGCACACCAAGCTGATCGTGCTGGACGATTCGGTTTATCTCGGCAGCGCGAATTTCGACATGCGCAGCCTCTACATCAATCTCGAACTGGTGCTGAAGGTTGACGATGCCGCCCTCGCTGATCGCATGCGCGACTTCATCAGCTGGCACATCGAGGCGTCCGAACGCATTTCGATACCGCTTCACAAGCAGCGCGCGACGGTCTGGAACCGCATTCGCTGGAACCTCAGCTGGCTGCTGGTATCGGTGATCGACTACACCGTTACGAGGCGCCTTAACCTGGGGATCTGAGTTACTCGTATTCCTCGTAGTTCCGCACTTCCGGGCTGGAAAACTTGGTGAACTCGCTGTGGAAGAGCAGTGGAACATTGCCGGTCGAACCATGCCGCTGCTTGGCCACGATCAGGGTTGCCTTGTTGACCAGTTCCAGATGGCGCGCTTCCCATTCGGCGTATTTCATCCGCACTTCTTCCGAACTGGTTTCGTCGGGCGTGTCGGGCTTGGTCGCGTTGTGATAATATTCGGCGCGGAAGATGAACCACACCATGTCGGCGTCCTGCTCGATCGAACCGGATTCGCGCAGGTCGGCCAGCTGCGGGCGCTTGTCTTCGCGCTGTTCGACCTGGCGTGAAAGCTGGGACAGGGCGATCACCGGAACGTGCAGTTCCTTCGCCAGCGTTTTCAGTCCGCGGCTGATTTCCGAGATTTCGTTCACCCGGTTGTCGCTGGCACGGCCCGAACCCTGCAGCAGCTGCAGATAGTCGACGATCACCAGGCCGATATTGTGGCGCCGCTTCAGGCGCCGCGCCCGCGTCCGCAGCGCGCCGATGGTCAGCGCCGGGGTGTCGTCGATGTAAAGCGGCAGGTCGGTCAGCTCCTGACTGGCGAAGGACAGGCGCTGGAATTCCTCCCGGCTCAATTTACCCGAACGCAGCTTCTCGCTCGAGATTTCCGCCTGTTCGGCCAGGATACGCGTGGCCAGCTGGTCGGCGCTCATTTCCAGGCTGAAGAAGGCGACGCCCGCGCCGGGCGACTTGTCGGCCTCGATTCCCGTCTTCAGATCGTCCATCAGCCGCCGCGCCGCATTGAAGGCGATGTTGGTGGCGAGCGAGGTCTTGCCCATGGCCGGGCGCCCGGCAAGGATCACGAGGTCCGAATTGTGCAGGCCGCTGGTCTTGTCGTTGATCGTGTCGAGGCCGGTGGTCTTGCCCGAAAAGCGCCCCCCCGAATTCATCGCCGCCTGGACCACTTCCAGCGCGCCGAACGCCGCCTTGCGGAAGGTCTGCGCTTCGCTGCCCGTCGTCGCGCCTTCGGCCACGCGGTAGAGATCGGCCTCGGCCATCTCGATCTTGCGCAGCGGTTCGACCTCGTCCGACGTGTCCAGCGCCCCTTCCACGAGATTGCGGCCCACACTCACCAGTTCGCGCAGCAGCGCGAGGTCATAGATTTGGTCGGCCAGTTCGCGCGGGTGCAGCAAGCCCTGGCCGTCGGCAGTCAGCTGCGCCAGATAGGTCGTACCGCCCAGCTGCTTCAGCGCCTCGTCGCTCTCGAAATAGGGCTTGAGCGTAACCGGCGTCGCCACCGAATTGCGGTCCAGCAGTTTGAGCACGCGTTCATAGATGCGCTGGTGTACCGGCTCGTGGAAATGATCCGCCATCAGCGGCGTGGTCAGTTCCTCGATCACCTTGTTGTCGATCAGCACCGCGCCCAGAAAGGCCGCTTCCGCTTCCAGGTTGGCGGGCAGCACGGGACCTTTCGCCGATCTGGCATCGGTCGAATCGTCGGTGCGGAAGAGGAGATCGGTATCGGCCATGCGCGTCTGATGCCTGCCGCGGGGTCGTGGTGACAAGGAAATTAGGCCGCTAAATTTTCATTTCGCCCTGTGGATAGTGGGGACACTTCGCGAGCCCCTTGCCGCAACCCGCCTATCTCTGCGAAAGCAGCGTGCAGGCATGACCGATTCAGCATCTTCTCCGGGCGACCATCGCATCGCGCATATCGAGCTCGATGAAGAGACGATCATCTGGCGCAATGCCGATATCGAGCAGGAACGGCGGATCGCCATCTTCGATCTGATCGAGGAAAACCTGTTCAAGCCGGTGCGCGCGGCGGAACGCGGCGCTGCCGGGCCCTACCGCCTGACCCTTGCGGTTCGCGATGGGCGCCTGCTGATGCGGATCGCCGATCAGGACGATCAGCTGCTGGAAGAACTGTTGCTCGGTCTGGCGCGCTTCCGGCGGCCGATCCGCGAATATTTCGCCATCTGCGACAGTTATTATCAGGCCATTCGCAAAGCGACGCCGATGGAAATCGAGACGATCGACATGGCGCGCCGGGGCATTCACAATCGCGCGGCAGAGCTGCTGGTTGAGCGGCTGGAGGGCAAGATCGAAACGGATTTCGCCACTGCGCGGCGCCTCTTCACGCTCATCTGCGTACTGCATATCAAGGGCTGAGGGGTAAGTATGGCTAAGCGCGGACGCGGACGGCGCAGGGCCGGGGCGAAAAGGCTGTTCCCGCGGGTGGGAAAGATCGTCCTGCTGGTGCTGGTCCTGCTGCTCGTCGCCGGTGCCTATGCCTGGCACAAGGGTCGCAGCTGGCGGCCGGACGAAGCGGTCTGGCCCGATCAGGGCGCGCTGGTAGGCGCCGCCGATGGCGCGGTCGATTTCGGCACCATCGCGGGCCTTGGCGCCAAATTCGTCTATCTGGAAGCAAGCGACGGGGCCGGGCGCAAGGATATCGCATTCGGGCAGAACCTCGCCCGCGCACGCACAGCAGGGCTCGCGGTGGGGGCGACGCACCGGTTTGATCCCTGCGCCGTGGCCGATGGCCAGTCGGCCAATTTCGTCACCATGGTACCGCGCGACAGCGACCTCCTGCCTCCGGTTATCCTGCTGGAAACGATGGCCGACCAGTGCCCGTCGCGCGTGTCGGATGCCGCGGTGCAGAGCGAGCTGACCACGCTCGTCAACCAGATCGAGGCGCATAGCGGCAAACCCGCCATCCTCGCGCCCGTAGAAGAATTCGAAGCCGCCTATGCGCCTTCGCGCCGGTTCGACCGTCAGCTATGGCTTACCCGCAGCTGGGTCGAACCCGATTACGCAAGCAGGCCGTGGCTGATGTGGACCGCCAATCGCTGGTACAAGACCGAAGCTGCGCAGGAACCACTGCGCTGGGTCGTTGTCCGGCCCTGAGGACTGAACGATGACCGACCAGGAACTTATCGATGCCGCGCGCCAGGCTGCACAGCACTCCTATTCGCCCTATTCGAAATTTCCAGTCGGCGCGGCGCTACGTTTTGCAGATGGCAGCATCGTGACCGGAACGAATATCGAAAACGCCAGCTACGGCCTGGCCCTGTGTGCTGAAACGGTCGCGGTGTCCAAGGCCATGGCCGATGGCGCGCGCGGCGGGCTGGAAGCGGTTGCTGTGACTGGTCCGGGCACAGATCCGATCACGCCCTGCGGTCGTTGCCGCCAGGTGCTCAACGAACTTGCGCAGCTTGGCGGGACGGATCCCGAAATTCTCTGTGTCGGCCCGGACGAAGTGCGCAGGCTGCGCCTGTCGGATCTGCTGCCGCACGCATTCGGCCCTGCGAGCCTCGCATGATCGCGCGCCGCACCGCGCTTGGCCTGCTGGGTGGGCTGGCGGGGGCGGCGCTCATGCCGGGTTCCTTGTCTGCGAAAGCTGGCCGCAAACCGCCACGCCTGCGGGCAGGCGATACGGTCGGGCTGGTCGCGCCTGCCAGCGCTCTGACCCTGCCGGACGAACTGGACCGTGCCATCCACTGGATCACCGGCATGGGGCTGGTGCCGAAGCTGGGGCAGCATGTGGGCGAACAATATGGCTACCTTGCGGGGACCGATGCCGCACGGGCAAGCGATCTCGATGCAATGTTCGCCGATCCGGATGTCCGCGCCATTTTCGCCATACGCGGGGGCTGGGGCGGGGCGCGCATCCTGCCCCTGCTCGACTGGAACGGTATTCGTGACAACCCCAAGCTGCTGATCGGCTACAGCGATACGACTGCGCTGCACCTTGCCATCGCTGCCCGCGCGGGCTTTGCAACCCTGCACGCACCCAATGGGGCGAGCAGCTGGCAGAAGGAAAGCTGGGACAGCCTGTGGCAGATCGCATTTGCCGCGGGCACGCCGGTCCTCGGCGGGGCGGGTGTGGAAGATGCCGTCGGTCGCCCGGCGCGCACGCTGACAGGCGGCACGGCCCGCGGGCGCCTCCTCGGGGGAAATCTCACCATATTGTCGACCCTGATGGGCACGGGCTGGTTGCCCGACTTCGACGGTGCGATCCTCTTCGTGGAAGACATCAACGAAGACCCCTATCGCGTCGATCGCATGTTCCAGCAGTTGAAACTCGGCGGAATTCTGGACCGTGTGGGTGGGGTGATCTTCGGCCAGTGCACCCGCTGCGGCTCTCCGGCACCGGACAGCGACACCTTCACGCTCGACGACGTCGTCGACCAATACCTTGGTGCGCTTGGCAAACCGGCAATTGCCGGCTTCGACACCGGCCACGTCGGTAACCAGTTGAGCCTGCCGGTCGGCGTCGACGTGGAATTCGATGCTACGGCGCGAACCCTGCGGATGCTCGATCCCGCCGTGGTCTGATTACGGTACCCCCGTTAACCGCTCCTTGAGCGATGCAGGGTATTCCCGCTGCATCAGGAGACTCCCCAGTTATGAAATTCGTTGCCCTCAATTCGCGCGGCGGGAACTATCTCGTCGTCGCCTCGAATATCGCGTGGCTGCGCGCGGCCGAGAACGGCCAGACCACCGTCGGGATCGTCGGTGGCCAGCCGCTTCTCGTTACCGGCTCGATCGAAGAGGTCGCCCAGAAAATCCTCGAAGGCTGAGCGTTTCGCTCAGCCCTCGCGGGTTTCCAGCCATTCGAGCAGGCTGGCCAGGCAGTCGCGCGCCAGCATCTTGCAGCGTTCGGGGCTCCAGCCCTGTTCCGGTTCGGGACTGGCCGGATTGTCCTTGTACGGCATTTCCAGCGTCATCGACGTGGCGCCGAAACGTTCGGCCACCTGATTGGTGCTCATAGCCAGATTGGCCTTGCCGGGGGCCGATTTGGTATAGCCCTGTTCGGTCTGGAAATCCGGCGTGCGGCGGTCGAGGATCGCCTCATAGCTGTAATACCCATCGCCCTGCTGGTCGGTCCAGCTCGGGATGCCTTCGAAACCGGCCAGAAAGCTGACCGGGATCGCCTCGTCGCCGTGGACATCCATGGCAAAATCGACGCCCGTTTCATCCATCCGGTTGCGAATGGCGAGCACTTCCGGCGATTTTTCCGCGCTGGGCTCGGCCCATTCGCGGTTTAGGTTCGAACCGGCGGCATTGACGCGCAGATTGCCGCGCTTCGAACCATCGGGGTTGCAGTTGGGCACCAGATGCAGGCGGCACTTCTCGCGCAGCAGACGGCCCACGCTGTCGGCGGGGTCGGTCAGCACTTCCAGCGCGCCTTCCATCCACCATTCCGCCTGCGTTTCGCCGGGATGCTGGCGGGCATAGAGCCAAACCTTGAACTCGCCTTCGCCCATCTCGAGGCAATCAATCGGTTGCCCGTCGAGCGTGGTGCCGAGGTGAACGTAGTCGACGCCTTCCGAAGCGGCCGCTTCCGAGATCAGATCGTGATGGCGTTCCATCGAATAGGGCGCGAAATAGGCAAACCACGCCACGTCGCTGGCCGGCAGATAGCGGATCGTCAGCGTACCGCCGTCCGCATTCTTGTCGTAACTGGACGCGGCGCGCCCCCAGTAATCGCGATCTTCGGACACGCAGGCATCGTAACCGGGCCAGCCGCCGGGATAGGCGCTTTCTTCCAGCCCGGTGATGTTCAGTTCCAGTTCGCGGCCTGCCGCGCCCGAAACGCGGAAGTGAAACCACTGTTTGAAATCGCTGTTCGTGTCTTTCGGGATCGCCAGCCTGGCGCTGGCGCCTTTTACCGACAGCACTTCGATATTGCCGCTGTCGAACGCGGAATCGATCCGGATATCACTCACTCGGAAACCTCTACTTCTATTGTTTCGCCATTGTTGCCGGGGAAGTCCCGGAACAGCGCGGAGGCGACCGTCTGGGCGTTCGCGGGTCCGCGTGCAAGGGGCGAATCTTCAGGCGCCTGGAAATCGGCCCGGCCTTCCCAGATGCTCTCGCCGGTTGCCTTGTCGCGGATGGTTACGGCCATTTCCGTACCCAGCCGATCCTTCTGTCCGCCGCCCAGATTGATGCCGATCCCAAGTCCCAGGCCCGACCCGTAGCTGCCCGTGGAACCGCCCACACCGACATTGACCGGACTGCGGCGTCCGCCGCTTCCCAGCATGTAGCGTTCCACCGAAACCTGCGCGACCTGACCTGCGCCTTCGCGCGCACTTTCTGTATAGCCGAGACGGCGCAGCTCGTCGGCAACGGCCGCCTTGTAGGGTGACAGCGTCAGGCTATCGCCCTCCAGCCCGGCGGCGCTCTCGACGAAGATGCTCCCGCGGCCCAGCTCGGCCGTGCGATCGGCGGCAACGAACCGGGTTACCTCGACGGGACCCGTGGGCGTGGTGGTGCAGGCGCCGAGCGTCAGTGCAGCGGCAAGGCCAAGAGCAATGGGTAGAGGTTTCATGTGGGCGATCCTTCTCACGTCTGTCTGAGATTTCTGTCTTTCCCTGCAACGCATGGGCAGGCAAATCTGCACCGCGGACCGTCCAGGCTCGTGTGAGGCGTTGCCGCGGCCTGATCTTGTGCTAACTCCGCGCGCCATGAACGACGTTCGAAAAGTGCCCGTCCTGGTGACCGGCGGAGCCGGATATATCGGCAGTCACGCGGTCCTTGCCTTGCGCGATGCCGGCTGGCCGGTGGCGGTGATCGACAATCTGTCGACGGGCTTTGCCTTTGCCGTGCCCGACGATGTGCCTCTTTACGAAGGCGACATTGCCGATGCGTCCCGGTTGGCGCGCATTTTCGCAGAACAGGGCATCGCGGCCGTCATGCATTTTGCAGGGTCCGTCGTGGTCCCGGAATCGGTCGAAAATCCGCTAAAGTATTACGATAACAACACCGTCAAAAGTCGCGCGCTGATCGAAGCGGCGGTTGCTGGCGGCATCCGGCATTTCATCTTCAGTTCCACTGCTGCGACCTACGGCACGCCCGAGATCTCACCGGTTTCGGAAGACAGCCCCAAACGGCCGATCAACCCATACGGCTGGTCCAAGCTGATGACCGAACAGATGCTCGCAGATGCCAGCGCGGCGCATGGTTTCAACTATTGCGCGCTGCGGTATTTCAATGTCGCGGGCGCCGATCCTCAGGGGCGCACCGGCCAGTCGACGGCCGGGGCGACGCATCTGATCAAGGTCGCCTGCGAGGCGGCGACGGGCAAGCGGGACAGCGTGTCCGTCTTCGGCACCGATTACGACACGCGCGACGGTACTGGCGTGCGCGATTACATTCACGTCAGCGACCTGGCCGCCGCTCATCTGCTCTCGCTCGAAGCTCTCATCAGCCAGCCCGACCGTTCGCTGACCATGAACTGCGGTTATGGGCGCGGTTTTTCGGTGTTCGAAGTGCTCGATGCCGTTGTTCGGGTGACCAATCATACGTTTGATCGACATCTGGTGCCGCGTCGTGCGGGGGACCCGGGCGAACTGGTTTCGGACCCTTCGCGCATCCGCTCGGTCTTGCCGTGGCAGCCGCAATACGCCGATCTCGACGATATCATCACGCATGCACTGCAATGGGAGCGCAAGCTCTCCGACCTGCGCGGAAAGTGATGGATTCCCGCTTGGCCGCGCCAGCACGTCGGTTCGTCGTTCTCCATTGCCGCGGGACTCCGGCCTCGTCTAAAGGGCGCCCTTGCCCATGACACTGCCCAATCTCCCGGACGGAACGCTCGAAGGTGATACCCACCTCTATGCCGTGCGCGTCTATTACGAAGACACGGACCTGTCCGGGATCACCTACCACGCCAATTACCTGCGCTGGTTCGAACGGGCCCGCAGCGATCTGCTGCGCCGCCTCGATATCGATCAGCGCGCCGCGATCGAGGCGGGGGAGGGGGCGTACGCCGTTTCGGCGATAAATCTCAAATACTTGCGCCCCGCCAGGCTCGATGACGATGTGCTCATCGAAACGCGCTGTACCGAGCTGAAGGCGGCCTCCTGCCGCATGCACCAGCTTGCGTTCAGGTTGGCGGGTAAACAGCGCGAACTTCTGGCTGAGGCACATTTGCGCGTCGGCTTCGTTTCACCCGAAGGCCGGCCCAAACGCCAGCCTGAGGAATGGCGCGCGGCTTTCGCGCAATTTGCCGAGCAAGGGGAACAATGAGCTCGCTTACACTATTGGCCGCCGCGGCACCGACCCGGCTCGATCCGATCCGTCTCTTTCTCGATGCCGATATCGTCGTCCAGCTGGTCATGACCGGCCTGCTGCTCGCCAGCATATGGGTATGGATGATCATAGTCAGCTTCAGCCTGCGCGTCGCCAAGCTGCGCACCAAAACCATCGAATACGAAAGCGAGTTCTGGCAGGCAGACAGCTTCGACAGCTTTGCGTCCGAACGCGGAAAGAAGGATCTCCCGGTTGCTCGCGTGGCCCAGGCCGCCGTGTCCGAATATCGCCGCTCTACCAAGACGGCGGTGCGCGATCCCGAAGCGCTCCGGGGCCGTATCACGACCGCCATGGACAGCCAGATCGCCCATGAAACCGACGAGATCGCCGAGCGGCTGAATTTCCTCGCAACCGTTGGTTCGGTTGCGCCGTTCGTGGGCCTCTTCGGTACAGTCTGGGGTATCATGAACAGCTTCTTCCAGATCGGCGCGCAGGAAAGCAGCTCGCTGGCCGTCGTGGCCCCCGGTATCTCGGAAGCCCTGTTCGCGACCGCAATCGGCCTGTTCGCCGCAATACCGGCTGTCATCGCCTACAACCGCTTCAGCCACCGCGTTGATCGTTACGAAGCGCGTCTGCAGCGCTTCGCAGATAAGCTCAACGCAACATTCAGCCGCCAGCTGGAGGCGCGCTGATGGCGATGGGGCTAGCCTCATCTCGCGGTGCGAGACGCGGGCGCGGCGGTCGCCGTCGCCCCATGAGCGAGATCAACGTCACCCCGTTCGTCGATGTCATGCTGGTTCTACTGATCATTTTCATGGTCACTGCCCCGCTATTGACGGCCGGGGTGCCGATCGACCTGCCCGACAGCCGCGCCGCCCAGCTTTCCAATGAGCAGCAGCAGGTGACCATCAGCATCGACGAGGCCGGCTATGTCTATATCGACGACGCACCGGTCGAACTCGGCGGTTTGCCGCAGGCGCTCGAAAGTCTGCCTCGTGCGGGCGGGGAAGGCCCCGACATTACCCTGCGTGCCGATCGTGCGCTAGATTACGGGCGGGTGATGGCAGTGATGGGGGAATTGAACCGTGCGGGTCTCAATCGGATTTCGCTGATCACAAACAGCGCAACCCCTGCATCGGTCAACAACCGTTCATCTGGCGCGGAATAGCCGCATGCCGATGGAGAGAGTGGGCATCAGAGCAGAGGAGCGGACCGGGCTGATCGTCGCGGTCGTGCTGCATGTCGCGCTTCTCGCCATTCTTATCGTGCAAGGCCTGTTTCCGGCGCCAGCTATCGATCCACCGCAGCGAATGACCGTAAGTCTGGCGGAAGATGTCGGCATGGAAGCAACGGCGCCCGACGCGGTAACGGAAAGTCGCGCCTCGACGGCGCCGACCATGGACGTCAATCCGGCTCCGGCACCGGAGCAGCAACAACCTGCGCCGCCTCAGGTGGAACGTCCGGTTCCGGCGCCGCAGCCGCAGCGCGAAACGCGGGCGCCATCGCCGCAACCTCGTACGGAAGCGCCAAGGGCGCGTCGGCCGGAACCGCAACGGACGCAGCCCCAGGCACAACCGCCGCGCGCGCAGCCGCAACCGCAGCCTCAACGCCAGACCAGCCAGCGCAGTGGTGGCTCGCGTCTGGGCGACAATTTCCTTGAAGGGGCCGGGGACAGCAGCCGCACAAACGAAACGCGAGCCCCGGCATCGCAAATCGGTGCCAGCACGAAGGCTTCGCTGTTTCAGGCTGTCGCCCGACAGCTTCGGCCACACTGGCAGCCGCCGAGCGGTCCCGATGTCGAAAAGATTGTCACCAAGGTACGCTTCAGCCTCAATCCGGACGGTTCGCTGGCCGGTGCCCCGAGCGTCGCCGGGCAGCGGGGTGTCACCGACACCAACCGCGCTCAGGCCGGCCGCCATGGAGAGCAAGCTGTAAGAGCCGTTCAATTGGCTGCACCCTTCGATCTGCCTCAGGAGTATTATGAGGCATGGAAAGTCATCACCGTGGATTTCGACTGGAGATTGGCCCAGTGAAGTATGTTCTCTTTGCCGCCGCGGCGCTTCTCGCCGCACCCCTTTCCGCCCAGGATCAGGCGGTTCAGAACCAGGATCTAGGGCAGCCGCTTCCCGAAGGAGGAGTGGTCGAAACAATCGATGAGGGAGAAGGCCTTTCGGGATCGGTCAGTTTCGAGGGTAATCTCGACGATCTTGGCATAGCCATTCCGGGCTTCGCGACAGATCGCGATGTATCGACGCCTGCCAATTCGTCCGGAACGGCAGCTCTCGGCAAGGAACTGGCCCGGGTGATCACGGCCGACTTGCGTAACAACGGGCTATTCAAGCCAACAGGTCCTGATTCCCTTCCGCAGCCCACGTTCAACGAAATCACTTCGCCGAATTTTCCGACTTGGTCGAACCGCGGGGCAGAAATGCTCGTTCACGGCTATGTGCGCGGACGCACCGACGGCAAGCTTACGGTCGGCTGTTATCTCTACGACATGGCGCTGCGGAGCGAACTCGTTCGTGAAGGCTGGGTGGTTCCCCCGGCAGATTGGCGGCGTGCGGCGCACAAGTGTTCCGACCTTATCTATTCGCGTCTGACTGGCGAAAGCCCGTTCTTCGACAGCCGGATTGCTTATATCGCAGAGACCGGACCGAAGGATAATCGCAGCAAACGCCTGGCCATCATGGATAGCGATGGTGCCAACCACAGGTTCATTACGACCGGTCGTTCGACGGCGCTGACGCCGCGCTATTCGCCAGACTACAAGAAGCTGTCCTATCTCAGCTATGTCGACGGCAATCCGCGCATCTACGTCTATGACATCGGAACCGGTCGTCAGACGTTGATCACGCAGAGCGACAACCCGACGTTCGCCCCGCGCTGGAGCCCTGATGGAAACTGGTTGCTCTATTCGATGGCAGTGGGCGGCAATACGGATATTTATCGCGTTTCGGCACGTGGGGGCGAGAGCATTCGCCTGACCGACACGCCAGGCATCGATATCGGCGGCTCCTATTCGCCCGATGGCCGCCAGATCGTGTTCGAAAGCGATCGGTCCGGCGCACAGCAATGCTATGTCATGAATGCCGACGGGACGAACCAGCGCCGGATCAGCTTCGGCGGTTCGCGCTGCGCGACCCCGGAGTGGAGCCCGCGCGGCGACCAGATTGCTTTCACCAACTCAAGCACGTTCAACATTTCTGTCATGACACCATCCGGCGGCAATGTTCGGGTGTTGACCAATGGCTGGCAGGATGAAGCCCCGACCTGGGCGCCGAACGGCCGCATCATCCAGTTCTTCCGTACCGAACGCAACAGCGGCAAGGCAGCGCTGTATCAAGTCGATCTTACGGGTGAAAACCTACGCCAGCTCCCGACGCCCGTCGATGCATCCGATCCGGCTTGGGGACCGATTCTGCCATAACTGCATTGAGTTATGACAGGGAATGGATCCTTGGCGGATAACGATCAACCAAGCTGTTTAAAAGGGGACAGCCTATGAATACTCGTGTTGCCACCGGCCTGATGCTTGCATCGACCATCGCGCTTGCCGCTTGCCAGAAGAAAGCACCGGAAGAACTTCCGCCGCCGCCGACAGAAACTGCGCCGGCTCCGGCACCGGCACCCTCGGGTCCGGGTGTTGGTTCGCAGCAGCATTTCATCGATGCGGTGGGACAGCAGAACACGGTCGTCTACTTCGACACTGACCAATATAATATCGATGCCGAAGACCAGGCTAAACTGCAGCGCCAGGCGCAGTACTTCAGCCAGTATTCGCAGGTGAACTTCACCATCGAAGGACATGCCGACGAACGTGGCACGCGTGAGTACAACCTCGCGCTGGGTGAACGCCGCGCAAATGCCGCAAAGAACTATCTCGTTTCGGTCGGCGTCCCGGCCAACCGCATCCGCACGATCAGCTATGGCAAGGAACGTCCGGTTGCCCTGGGGTCGAACCAGGCTGCGTGGGCACAGAACCGCCGCGCAGCGACGGTCACGATCAACTGACTAAGACGAAAGGGCTCCCGAGTTGGGAGCCCTTTTGCAGTCGGTTGAATTGTAATGACGGGTCACCGACCTGCGTAAAGTTCGATTAGCGGCGCTTTGCCGGCAATGTGCGCCGGATTTTCGATGGCGAATGCGCCGAAACCTGCACTTAGTGCGAACAATGCCATCGATATCGATGCCGCCAGTGCGGAAATCGTCAGCTGTCTGCTCATTGTATCATCCGTTCGATGCGTTGCTTCCAATCATATAATTTGTCTTGGTTGCATTGCAACATTTCATAATGAAACTGAATTAACCGATCTTGTACCTTTTGCCAGCGCCCCTAGATTGACCGCGATGCCCAATCGACAAACGACATATATTCGCCGTGGCTAAACCGCGTAGGTCCAACGATTGGGGATTTCCGCGCTGGCGCGGATATGGCTCCGCCCGCGAAGCTACCACCGTGCGGCTGTGCGATCGGCATGGCTGTGAAGAGCCTGGCAATTGTCCCGCCCCGAAGGCGCCGAACAGCCCAGAACGATGGATGTTTTGCCAGAAGCATGCCGCCGAATACAATCAGAAGTGGGACTATTTCGAAGGACTCGACAAAGCCGAGAAGGAAGCACGCGCGCAGACCGAGCGCAGTGAGAACGCAGGTTATGCCGAAGCCCAACATTATGGCTGGAGCGGCAGCGGCGACGGATCGCGCAGCGCGGACGAAATGCGCGCGCTCGAAGTTCTCGAACTCGAAGCCGATGTCGAGTTCGGTGCAATCAAGAAAGCGTGGCGCGAAAAAGCCAAAACGGTGCATCCCGACGTGAAGCCCGGCGACAAGCAGGCCGCGGCAGAGTTCCAGAAGCTGCAGTTGGCTTACGAAGTGCTGAAATCGGCGGAAGAGCGCCGCGAATGGCGGGGTTAATACGTTGGCGCTCGGCGCCAAGCTGAGTTAGTGCCTAGTGTTACTTAGGTATCTTTGGGGTTCGGTTCCTGGCGTCTTCTTTCAGGGCAGGTCAGTCAGGCGCGTGAGAATCGCTTTGGCCATCTTCTCGCCCAACTGCGGTCCCTGCTCGGGGTAGAGATAGGGTTCGATCATTTCCGCTTCCATGACCGCAAGTTCGCCCGAAGCGAGCCGGACCATATCGATGCGACAGTAAAGTGGGCGGTCGAAGGGTAGCGCAGCTACCACTGCCTCTGCTGTCGCGAGATCCTGTTCGCTCGGCACATAATCGCATTCGATGCCGCCGTAGAGCGACTGAATCCGGTAGTCCCCTTCACCTGCGCGCTTCAGCACGCCGTGACTGAAACACCCTTCGATGAAGACAAAGGTATATTCGCCTTCCTGTACAATGCTCGGGAGGAAGGGCTGTACCATGCAGGCATGCCTCATGGCCCAATCTTCTCGGGGCAGTTCAGTTCGGGTGAAGCTATGCTGGCCGAGAGCCCCAGCACCAATCTGCCGCTTTACGACGATGCGATCGGTGTCGAATTCGTCCATCGCGCGGATGATCTCGGCACGATCGACATCGTCGAGCCAGAGTGTTGGGACCGTCGTCGCGCCTCTTTCGGCCAATTCTTCCAGATACCGCTTGTTCGCGTTCCAGCGAACGATCTCGGGGGAGTTGCAAATTCGGACGCCGCGATCCGCAAGAGCATCCAGCTTGGCAAGAAAATCCTGAGCGTGATCCTGGTAGTCCCATGCCGTTCCGAGCAGCACCAGGGCAATGTCGTTGAAACATTCGAGCGGGGCCCGCCAGTCGATCTCGACCAGCGTGAGCCCCACGGTCTCGAAGGCCGGTCGCAGGGCGCCGACCTCGAGGTCATGTTCGAATGCATCGCCGCGACGGGGACCGCCATTGGGAAGCGTTTCCGCGCAGGCGAGAAAACCGATGCGTGTCAGACTGCCTCCAGCGCCTGTTCGAAGTCGGCGATCAGATCGTCCGGATCCTCGATCCCGATACTGATCCGTACCAGATTATCGGAAATTCCGAGTTCCGCGCGCCGTCCTTCCGCGACCGAAAGGTGAGTCATCGAAGCCGGGTGACTTGCCAGAGTTTCTGTTCCGCCAAGGCTGACGGCGAGCTTGGCGATTTTCAGGCTGTCGAGAAAGCGGAAGCACTCGGCCTCTCCGCCTTTTAGCAGTAGTGAAAAAGTGCTGCCGGCGCCCTTGCAATGGCGATCATAGATATCCTGCTGGCGGGCATCCTTTATCATGCCAAGATAGCCTAGGCCTTCGACCTTGGGGTGCTTGGCAAGGTAATCGCAAACCCGCGCTGCATTGTCTCCAGCCCGCTGCATGCGAAGTTCGACCGTCTCGAGCGAGCGCAGAAGCATCCATGCGGTGTTGGGATCGCAGATGCCGCCCATCGTGTTGCGAAGCATGCGGACCGGGTCCATCCATTTCTTCGCTCCGGCGATGCTGCCCGCGACGAGGTCGGAATGGCCGCCGACATATTTGGTCAGCGAATAGACCACGATGTCCGCGCCCTGGTCGAGCGGACGCTGCCAAAGCGGACCAAGGAAGGTGTTGTCGATGGCAATCGGACATTCGAGCCCAGCCTCGTCGACGGCCGCACGGACGGCTTCGACATCGACAAGAGCATTTGTCGGATTGCCGGGACTTTCGAGATACACCATGCAGACGTTGCCGCCCTGCGATTTGGCTTGATCCTTCGCTTTGCTGAGCACTGCGTCGATGTCTTCGCGCGTGGCACCGGCAGGGAAATCGACATAGGTGATGCCGAAGCGTGCAAGCACCTTGGCAACGAAGCCTTCAGACGCTGCATAAAGCGGACCGGAATGCACGATGACATCATTCTGATTGGCATAGGCCAGCATGAGGACACAGATCGCCGTCATGCCGCTCGAGAAACTCAGCGCGTCTTCGGCGCCGTCCCAGACGGAAAGGCGATCCTCGAGAATTTCCTGATTGGGTGCGTTGAAGCGCGAATATACCAAGCCGTCCGAACCGCCTGGGCGCTTGCCGGTGATGCCTTCGAAATGGCGTTTCCCATCGGCCGCGCTTGGGAAAGCGAAGGTCGACGTCAGGAAGATCGGCGGTTTGAGGCTACCTTCCGACAGCACCGGGTCGAAGCCGTGACCCATCATCAGAGTGCTGGGCTTGAGTTCGCGGCCGCCGATCTTGGTCACTTCCGGCTTGGGCGCCATGCGGGGCGAGGTGGGGTCAATATCGTGATCGCTCATTAGGGAGCATCCTTCCTAAAACACGCTCCCAGGAAGGCGGGAGCTGATCGAATGATCGCGGCACCCGTTCCTAACCTCCGCAGGAACGCTTCTCCGCCAACCGTCGCTTGTAGCGATCCCACTAGTTTGCTTCGTGATCGCGTTCAACTAGGCCCGCGCATGGCGAGCAGGATCGGGCTTGCTTCTGCAACAGTCTAGTGTGTCCAGTCGAGCTGGACACTGTCGATATGCCAACGCAGTTGGGCGGCACTGGCGCCGGGTACGTCGTTGACGCGGCGAAGGACGATGGGGCCTTCATATCGAACGGGTCGACCATCCTTGTCGGTTGCCGTTATGGTGGCCTCACTGGTGTAATAGGATGATCCGGCCGCGCCTTCCATGGAGCCATCTGGGACTGCTACCGTGATCTTGCCGAGATCGGCGAATAAGGCGCGCCATTGAGCCTTGTCCCACCTCTGCTGATCACCCTCGTCAAGCATTTCCCACGCTTGATCGAACTCGCGCAGCTCAATGGCGCGGGCAAAGGACAGCAAAACGTTGCGAGCCCCTGTTTCACCGCGTTCCGCCTCAGGAGTTAGGGGGGCGGGGGAGAGATCGGGCGAACCATCGTTCTCTCCACCTGTCATCTGCCCAGTAGCCTGGGTCGGAGCAGGAAGGGCGACCTCCACGGAAGATCCACTTGCCGGGGTGGTCGCCGGGCTGTCTTGATCTGTTTCGGACTGGTTGCATGCCGTTAGCGCGAGAGTGCAGGCCATGGCGAGAATGGACGCTTGTTTCATGCAAAGAAAAACCGGGGAGACGCCATTCGCGTTCCCCGGTTCGTCGCTTTTGATTGCGTTGTCGGCTGACTATTTGGGAGCCAGCACCATGACCATTTGGCGGCCTTCCAGACGCGGGAAGGCTTCGACCTTGGCGATTTCTTCAACATCGTCACGAACGCGGTTGAGCAGGTCCATGCCGAGTTGCTGATGGGCCATTTCACGACCACGGAAACGCAGGGTACATTTCACCTTGTCACCGTTCTCGAGGAACTTGACGACGTTGCGCATTTTTACATCGTAATCGTGATCATCGATGTTCGGGCGCATCTTGATCTCTTTGATTTCCTGCGTCTTTTGCGTCTTTCGCGCGAGGTTCGCCTTTTTCTGCGCCTCGTAGCGATATTTGCCGACGTCGAGGAATTTGCACACCGGCGGGTCCGCGTTGGGGGACACTTCGACGAGGTTGAGGCCGAGTTCGTTGGCCTGCTCGACAGCTTCGCGGGTGAACATAACGCCGAGGTTCTCACCTTCGTGATCGATCACGCGGACCTTCGGCACATTGATCATGTTATCGTAGCGAGGGCCGCTTTTGACGGGCATCTGCATGCTACGGCGGGGTGGACGTGCTATGGGGCAATCTCCTTTGGTAGCCGTACTAGAAAGGGCGCATGTAGGCATTGTTCCGAGGATTCGGAAGTGTGTTATACGAATGGGGCGCAGTTTATCGCTGCGGCGTTGCGCTTAAGCAGCGCGATTCCACAAATTGAACCGGGCCAACTGGCCTTTTGCGGGTACCACGGCATCAATCCGCTCGGCCGGTTGAAGCGCCGCAAGGATGGCTGGATCGGCCGCATTCATTCCACCCGTATAAGCGCCGAAGGCCGGCAATATCATCCGACCGGATGGCTTCCCGTCCCCCCCGTCGTTCGCGCTTACGACAGCGCATGGCCGACGGATGTTGCGATGGCGGATCTTGAGTTGCAGACGCGGATGGTAATGGCCCGACAGTTCAGGTCGGGTTTCACCCTTGTGCGCTCGGTGGCGCAAGACAACTCCCCCCAATTCGAGTTCTTCCACCAGAACACCGCCACATCGCGCATCCATGTGCGGATCGTGATTGCCCGTGATCCACACCCAGTCCACGGCCTTCGTCAAAGCTTCCAGCATCCCGCAGGCATGAGGCTCGAGCCGCGTAGATCCGTCGGAATCATGAAAATTGTCCCCAAGCGTAATAACGCGGCGCGCGCCTGTTTCGCGAATGGCGAGTGCAACACGTTCCAGTGTCTCTCTGCTATCGTAAGGCGGGATCATCTGCCCATGGCCTGCAAAGAAGCTCCCTTTCTCGAGGTGCAGGTCGGCGACTAGTAGTGCGCGTTCACGCGGCCAATAGAGCGCGCGGCCCTCTGTCAGGAGCCATTCCTCACCGGCGAACGAAAGGGGAACCATAGCGCGCTATTGCCGTAGCCAAAGTGCAATGGCAAGGCCTTTGGCATGACCGACTGGACACAGCAAACCGACACCGCCCGCAATTGGTTCGAAAATCTGCGCGATCGCATATGCGCCGAGTTCGAAGCGATCGAGCGGGAGGCAGGTTCGGAGGCGAATTTCCGATACGACAGTTGGAGCCGTGAGGAAGAAGGCAATTCAGATCCTGGCGGCGGTACGCGCGGTTTGATGAAAGGCAAGGTCTTCGAAAAGGTCGGCGTAAATGTGTCGACTGTTCGCGGAAATTTCGCGCCCGAGTTTGCAGGTACGATCAATGGCGCCAGCGCCGAAAACCCCGGCTTTACTGCGACGGGTATCAGTCTGGTAGCCCATATGGCCAATCCACATGTTCCCGCGGTACATATGAACACGCGCTTCCTGACCACAGGGAAGGCATGGTTCGGGGGCGGGGCGGACTTGAATCCCCCGATCCCGTATGAAGAGGATACGGAACAGTTTCACGCGCGTTTTCGTGCCGCCTGCTCAGCACATAACCCGACCTATTACGAACGCTTCAGAAAATGGGCCGACGATTATTTCTATATCCCGCATCGTGGTGTGCATCGCGGGGTCGGCGGCATTTTCTACGATCACCTGGAGTGCGAAGACGAGGCTGCATTCGAACGGAATCTTGCTTACACGAAGGACGTGGGTGAGGCCTTTCTGGATGTTTTTCCCTCGCTTGTCCGCCGCCGAATGGAAACCGAATTCACGCCCGAAGACAAGCAGACCCAGCTGGAATGGCGCGGCCGTTACGCCGAATTCAATCTGGTCTACGACCGCGGGACTTTGTTCGGACTGAAGACCGGGGGCAATATCGACGCCATTTTGATGAGCCTGCCGCCCGAGGCGGTGTGGAGCTGATCAGCTAAGCCAAAAGCGCAAGACGTAAGCGACCGCGCCGAGGACGCTGACGCTTGCCAGCCAGATCGCCGCCATCCAGGCGAGGCGCTTCCAGAGCGGAGCCTGCATCAATGGTAGCCTTCGTCTCCGACCTTGCCGCGAAACACCCAATAGGCCCAGGCAGTATAGGCGATAATCAACGGCATGGTAATGCCGACGCCAATCAGCATGAATACCTGGCTGCGTTCGGGCGCGGCAACATCCCATATGGTGAGCCCCGGTGGGACCACGTACGGCCACATGGTAACGCCCAGTCCTGCCATGCCGAAAAAGAACAGCGCAAGGCTGAGCCAAAATGGCTTTGAATGACGCTCCACCGACAGCGAGCGAAGCAGCGCGAGTGCGATAAGTCCTGTCAGGATCGGCACGGGAGCAGCGAAATAGATTTCGGGTGCGGTCAGCCAGCGGTCTGCATATTCGGGTCGCAGCCCGAGATTGTAGATGCTAACGCCTCCCATGAGGATGAGAGTGGCCCAAGCTGCGCGCTTTGCGAGCGTGCGGGCGTGTGCCTGCGCTTCGCCATCGAGCTTCCACACCAGCCAGCAAGCGCCGAGCAACGCATAACCGGCTACCGTACCAATCCCGGTAAGCAACGTGTATGGGGTGAACCAGTCGAACCAGCTGCCCGCGTAGGCACGGTCGACGACGTCAATGCCTTGCAGCAGCGCGCCAAGGGTCATCCCCTGTGCCATCGCAGCCACCAGGCTGCCGCCGGTGAAGGCGAAGTCCCAGAGGCGTCGATGGGAAGGGTCGCGCCACCGGAACTCGAAAGCCACGCCGCGAAACACCAACCCCAGTAGCATGGCAATGATGAGGGGATAGGTGGCGGGAAGGATTACGGCGTAGGCGAGGGGGAACGCCGCGAACAGTCCGCCGCCGCCCAGCACGAGCCACGTCTCGTTCCCGTCCCACACCGGTGCTATCGAATTCATCGCGCGGTCTCGCTCGCGTCCGACTTCGAAGCTTGGGAACAGGATGCCGATTCCAAGATCGAAGCCGTCCATGACCACATAGGCGAAAACCGCGAAGGCGATGATAAAAGCCCAGACGACGGTGAGATCGACGTTAACGGCCATCATCTGCCTCCTCGTGGTTCGAAGGGAGGGTGTCGGGATTGTGACCCGGATTTTGCGTCGGCCCGGGTGTGATACCGGCGGTCCGCACGGGCCCCTTCTCGGTTCGCTTCACGCCCTTTTCCCCGGCATGAGGCGGTGCCTTCATCAGTCGCAGGATATACCAGACGCCCACGCCGAAAACCGTAAAGTAGACGATAACGAAAGCGAGCAAGGATGCCCCGACTGCCGGGGCATCAAGCGGGCTGGCCGCATCGGCTGTTCGCAAAAGACCGTAAATCACCCACGGCTGCCGGCCGACTTCGGTGGTGACCCAGCCGGCGATGACAGCGATAAAGCCGCTCGGCCCCATGAGCAGGGCGGCACGGTGCAACCATTTCCAGTCGTATAGTTTGCCCCGCATTCTGGCGAAAAGGCTCCATAGGCCTACGCCAAGCATGGCGAATCCCAAGCCGACCATAATGCGGAAGGTCCAGAAAACCACAGCCACTGGCGGCTGTTCGTCGCGCGGCACAGTGTCCAGCCCATCCAGCGGCGCGTCCGGATCATGCTTGAGGATGAGCGACGAGAGTTTGGGGATGCCGATGGCATATCTGAGTTCTTGTGCATCCTGATCCGGAATGCCGAAGAGGTACAGCGGGGCACCGTCCGGATGGCTTTCGAAATGCCCTTCCATCGCCATCACCTTTGGTGGCTGATGCTCTAGAGTGTTGAGGCCGTGCATGTCGCCCGCAAATATCTGGATCGGCACCACGAGTGCCGCCATCCACATGGCCATCGAAAACATCTTGCGTGCGTGCGCATTCGTCCGATCTTTCAGCAGGTGCCATGCGCCGACACCACCAACGACGAACGCGGTGGTAAGGTAGGCAGCCAGCACCGTATGGACCAGGCGATAGGGAAAGCTCGGGCTGAATACGATATCCCACCAGCTCTCGCCGGGCAGGAACTGCCCATTGGCGCCCATCTCGAACCCGACCGGGGTCTGCATCCAGCTATTGACCGAGAGGATCCAGAATGCAGATACGAAGGTGCCGAACGCGACCATGAATGTGGCCGCGAAGTGCAGGCCTTTCCCAACCCTGTTCATACCGAACAGCATGACTCCGAGAAAACCCGCTTCGAGGAAGAAGGCCGTAAGCACCTCGTAAGCCATCAATGGCCCGATTACCGGGCCGGCCTTGTCTGAAAACACGGCCCAGTTCGTCCCGAACTGATAACTCATCACGATGCCGGACACGACGCCCATCGCGAAAGTGATTGCGAAGATCTTGAGCCAGTATTTGAACAGGTCGAGATAGAGTTGCTTGCCGGTTTTCAGCCACAAGCCCTCGAGCACCATGAGGTAACTCGCCAGCCCGATCGACAAGGCCGGAAATATGAAATGGAAGCTCACCGTGAAGGCGAACTGGATCCGGGCGAGCAGCAAAGCGTCAAAGCCATCGAACATGGTTTATCGCCCTAGCCGGTCGCCCCAATCATTTCCAGCTATGTGCACGCACCTCATGTTGCGCGCAACGCAACCTTATTCTTCAGGCGCGTAAACCCTGACCCAATCGACGAGCATCGCCACTTCGCCCGACTTGACCTTGTCGACCGTAGATTGCGGAACGCCGTTATAGGGTTTTTCTATGCCGTTTGTCTTGAACGGATAGGCCCCGCCCATCGCGAAATTCAGGATCAGGTATTTGGGATTGTCGAATGCCCACTTTCCGTAATTTTCGACCATAGGGCGCGTCACGCGGTACAGCGTGCGGCCATCGACCTGAAACAGGATCTCATTCTTTTTCCATTCAACCGCATAGACGTGCCAGCCCGTTACATCTTCACCTTCGGGAAAGTAGAACTTGTTCACCAGCGGAGTTTCGCCGGAGTAACCAGGGCCGTGCAGGGCGACACCAACCCAGTCCTTCTCGCCCACATATTCCATGATGTCGATTTCGCCGGTGCCGGGCCAAGCATCGTTGCCGAGTAGCCAGAACGCTGGCCAAACGCCATCGGCGTCTGGCATTTTGATGCGGGCTTCGGCACGGCCATATGTGAATTCGTACTTGTTTTGGCTTTCCACCCGGCCGGATAGAAAATCCGCTTTGCGTTCGGGATGGGGATCTACGCCCGGCCTGAATACGGGGCGTAGAATGAGTGCGCCTCCATCGGCGCCTGACACCCCATCGACGATCGACAGTACGGCAGAGTCATCCACATAAGCCTGCTGTTCGTTATTGACCCAGAAGTCCGTGCCGATAACGCCCCACTTCGTGCGATCGAGTTCGGCCTGGTTGAATTCATCCGACCATACGAGCGTACGATCATCGCTTGGCTCCTGCGCCGCCAGCGATGATGCAGCAAGGCAGGTTGCCGCTGCGCATATGAGTGCAGTTCGGATCACAACATCTCTCCCTCGTTGTTTGTTAACGTTCTCATCACATGGGATCAGGGATTTGGCCAGTGTCTTTGATATGATTTCGGCTGCAGGGCTGGCGCGCATTCGACAGATCGGCAATAAAGTCCCGGAACCGAAAAGAGGCCGGATCGCGCATCCGGTACCATAACAAACCGGAGTTTCCCCATGCGTCGCCTAGCTGCCCCGCTCGCCCTTTTACTTGCCAGCACCGCCTGCACTACGATGGAGACCGCACCGCCCATGGCCAACTCTGCATCGGATCGTATGGTTTCACCGATTCTGACCCGTCCGGATGCCGTCGACAGCGCGACGTATGCAAAGCCCCAGATAGCGCGAGTTACCCACGTTGCGCTCGATCTGGCGCTCGATTTCGATGCTAGACGAGTAAGCGGCACCGCTGAACTCGATGTGCTCGCACAGCCCGGCGCCGAAGAGATTGTGCTCGACTCGAACGGGTTGGAAATCGCCCGTGTAACCGATGGTGCGGGGCGTGAGCTTCAATATCAGATCGGCGAGACGATCGCCGAAGGAGGCAAGGGCGCACCGCTGACAATCGCGTTGGACGGCGCGCAAAAGCTGCGCATCGAGTACCGTCCGCCTGCTGATGCGGACGCGCTACAATGGTTGAGCCCCGAACAGACCAAGGGCGGCGTTCATCCGTTCTTGTTCAGTCAGGGTCAGGCCATTCTCAATCGCACGTGGATACCAACTCAGGATAGCCCCGGCATCCGTCAGACTTGGGAGGCGCGCATCACCGCACCTAAGCCGCTCGACGTGGTGATGAGCGGCGTGCGGCAGGGCGAACCCGAAGATCTCGGCGATGGCCGCCGCGCGTTCAAATTCGTGATGGACAAGCCGGTCCCCCCTTATCTGATCGCTATCGCGGCCGGTGATATCGATTTCAAAGCCATCGGACCGCGCACAGGCGTCTGGGCAGAGCCTGCAACGCTGGATCGCGCATGGAAAGAGGTTGGCGATACGGAAGACATGGTTGTCGCTGCCGAGCAGCTTTATGGCGATTATCGCTGGGGCCGCTACGACATGATCGTGCTTCCCCCTTCCTTCCCATATGGCGGAATGGAAAATCCGGTCATGACCTTCCTGACACCGACTTTCATTGCGGGCGACCGTTCGAATAATGGCCTCGTCGCCCATGAATTGGCGCATAGCTGGTCCGGCAACCTCGTGACCAATGCCGTCTGGGAAGATAGCTGGCTCAACGAAGGCGTAACCTCATACTTCGAAAACCGGATCGTCGAGGCGGTCTACGGCAAGAAGCGCGCCGAGCAGGAGGCCGCTCTTTCATTCGCTGCGATCGAAGAGACTTTGGCCGAAGTCGGCATGGACGCGCCTGGTAGTGCGTTGCATCACGAACCCGGTGCCGACGAGCTCGGCAGTGCGATCACGTACGACAAGGGCCATTTCTTCATGCGAACCTTGGAACGCACCATAGGCCGCGAACGCTTCGATGCCTGGTTGCGCCAGTGGTTCGACAACCACGCTTTCCAGCCTGCTACGAGCGAGCTCATTTATGAAGACATGCTTGCAAACCTCGTTGCTTCGCCAGCCGAAGCACAAGCGCTGAAGCTTCGTGAGTGGATTTTCGAACCAGGCTTGCCATCGAATGTCGTGCGCCCTGATCCTGCCGCTTTCGCTGAAGTCGATGCGGCCGTATCGGCTTACACAGCCGATGGGTCGATCCCTGCCGCCTATAGCGGCTGGAGCGCGGCGGAGCAGATGCGGTTCCTAGACAACATTCCAAAAATACGCAGTGCCGAACAACTCGCCGCACTCGACAGCGCGCTCGGCCTGTCTGACGCTGGAAACAACGAGATCCTGTTCCTCTGGCTCGAACTTGGATTGATGAACCGATACGAGCCTGCCGTTCCGAAAGCAGAGGAGTTTCTCGCTGAGGTCGGCAGGGCAAAATTCGTGCGCCCGCTGTTTCAGGTCCTGTGGGACGAAGGCGAATGGGGCCAACCGATCGCGCGGCGCATCTACGCCAAAACCCGCGATAGCTATCACGCGGTAACACGCGCCGGAGTCGACCGGATAGTGAAGGCGGATTGAAGACGAAGGCTCGTCCTTCGGGACGGGCCACCCTTCCGCGAGGTAGTTTCGCAGCGCCAAAAGCGATCGGGTCTTGCAGGGTGGTGGCGGAGACGGAGGATTTCTTAGGTCTCAACCTAATGAATTGAAATCTTTTTCTTATCCTTCAGCCGCCTAGCCCGTACCCACAGTCGTTACCACACGTCCAAGTCGTCATTGATGTTCGACGGTTAAACAATGCCTCATTGCGGCACTGAATGTCCAGAATTTTCCACCGCTATCCGTCGTCGATTGCAAGGATGAGCAAGCTTCGAACAGGTTTGTTTCTCGGTGCAACGTCGATACGCGAAATGGCTGGAACGGGGCCGTTTGCTGACCGTCGCCTTTCGGGTGACGGAGCGCCGTAAGCTGCCTTTCAGCTAACGACCCCATTGCGGACATTCTCACGTTCGTTCGCCTACTTGCCCTTGAGCCGTGCTTCTCATAATTGCCGCTGATGAGAACGAGGGCGGAGCCGAGAAAATCCATCGTTGGCGAGCGTGCGCCCTACTTCTGGGCGGGCTGCGCTGCGATCAGCATTGGAGTAGTTCTGCATTTGCCGATGCTGGCGATGGCGCACGAAATGGGCAACCACCTCGCCGGGATGCCGATGGACATGGGTATGCACGTTGGTATGGCGCTGATTGCTGTCGGCGCCGCGCTGGCCTGTTTCGGTGCCCTACCGAAGAAGCGCGCCCCGCATGGCGATCATGCCGGGACAAGTTATGAAGCCCCCGATTCTACGCCGCTCAACCGCTGGCACGCCGCGACCCTGCTGGTGCTGACCCTAGGTCTCATTATAGATGTGATGAAGCCCGCAACGCTCGGCTTCGTGCTGCCGGGAATGGCGATGGAATACGGCATCGGCCGCTCGCAGGTGGCGCTGCTTCCGCTTGTCGCGCTGACCGGGACGACTGTCGGTTCGTTTCTATGGGGGTGGCTCGCGGACATCTATGGTCGCCGCGTATCCATCATACTTTCGACGATCCTGTTCGTATCCACTGCGATTTGCGGCGCAATGCCGGAATTCGTGTGGAACCTCGTGATGTGCTTCCTGATGGGTATCTCGGCGGGAGGAATGCTGCCGGTGATCTACACCCTTCTTGCCGAAGTAATGCCACCACGGCACCGCAGTTGGGTGCTGGTGCTTGTCGGCGGGACCGGGCTGGTCGGCGGCTATCTTGCGGCCAGCGGCGCGGCCTTTGTGCTGGAGCCGATCTACGGTTGGCGGGCGCTGTGGTTGCAGGGTTTCCCCAGCGGCCTACTCCTGTTGGCGCTGGCGAGATTCATCCCGGAAACGCCGCGTTTCTTGGCCGAGCGTGGCAGAACAGTAGAGCTTGCGGAAATGCAGCGTAAATTCGGCCTCCAGCCCAAGCCCCGGCCCCCCAAGCCGCCCACCGACGCGCCGTCCGCTGGAGGCCATCGCCAACTTGCCGTTGCGCTGACCGTGACCGCACTTTGCTGGAGCTTCGTCAACTTCGGCTTGTTGCTATGGCTACCGTCAGACCTCCAAGCGCGCGGTTACAGCGCAGAGATCGCAAGCGGCATTCTTGCAAAATCATCCTTGCTGGCCTTTCCGACGATCCTGTTCGCAGCCTACTTCTATGCGCGATACAGCAGCAAATGGACGCTCGTCGGCACGGTCACTCTGACGTTGATCGGCTTAATCAGCGCTCTGCTGCCAGCTGAACTGTTAAGCTGGGAGCCGATGCTGATTTCCGTCATCGCCGTTCTGATCGTGGGCACGAACGGAACTATTGCTGTGCTGCTGCCCTATACGGCGGAAAACTACCCGCTCGGCACGCGCGGAAGGGCGACGGGTCTCGTCGCAGGGAGCAGCAAGTTTGGCGGGGTGGCGGTGCAGGTTGCTGCCTTGGCGGGATTTGCGCCAACGCTGGTGGGGGCGGCATTGGCGCTGCTACTGCCTACAGCGGCGTCGGCAGGGATGATCGCATGGGCCGGGCGCGAGACACAAGGCCGCAGCTTGCGCGAACTCGAAGCCGAGTAAGCAAATTCTGCTTTGTAACCGCTTTCCACCCCCATGTCAGTCAATCAGCGCAGCTCAGCATTTTCACTTAAGCAGCCAGCCGAAAGATCGGCCGGCTGCCTGAAAGTCAAATCTCAGTTCGCTCTGCCAGCAACAAGGCATCTTCGACGTCGACGCCGAGGTACCGGACCGTGTTCTCGATCTTGGTGTGACCGAGCAGAATTTGAATTGCCCTGATATTGCCTGTGGCCCTGTAGATCATCGCAGCTTTGGTCCGCCGCAGCGAATGCGTGCCATACTCGGACTTGCGCAGGCCAATGGCCGTCACCCATTCATCGACCAGGCGAGCATATTGGCGCGTGCTAATGTGCCCATGGCGATCAATGCGGCTCGGAAACAGATATTCGTGTGTCGAACCTCCTCGACGCTCCAGCCATGCGATCAAGGTCGCACGGACATCCGCCGTGAGTTCAAACTGCACGGGGCGGTTGGTCTTTTGCTGGATGACGATCGCACGGCTCCGAACGTCCGCGCCGGCCACCACGTCACCAATTTTAATCTTCACCAGATCGCAGCCACGAAGCTTGCTGTCGATTGCGAGGTCAAAGAGCGCCTTGTCCCGTAGTCGCCCTTCGCGATCTAGGTGAAAGCGGATCGCCCAAATCTGCTTCTGCGTCAGCGGTCGCTTGGTGCCGACGTTCTTGCCGGCGTTCCATGCCGCGCGAGCCTGGATGGCGATGTCAAATCGAGAGTATCCCATGTTTCATCTCCTCGGCCGTGATTGACCGATAGAGAAACGTTTCGCTCGCGCAGCTTCTGGGCCGTTTGCTGTCGGTCCGTTTTTGGCGTCTGTCACAGAGAAACCGGCCGTTAAGCATGCAGCAGCTTTAGCCGATACGGTAGTCACTGCCGATCGGACGGCAAGTCAGGTGGCATATTCGCTATCGGACAGGAACGAGCGGCCCGTTCTTCCACCGCCGTGTATCACTAGAAGCGGATTCGATGGGGGCCGACCGATCGCGCCTTCAATTGCGGGCCAGGAGCAGATAGCCCCACCCGGGCAGACGAAGCTGCCGCCCTTCTCGCAGGACTATTCGCTCGGAAGTGCCGAACCGCTCGTAGGCACCGTCGGCAAGCGCGCTTGTGGGCGTGACCGTCACCGGCTTATCGCCGAAGTTGAAGAAGGCGACGACCCGGTTTTCGCCCGCCGTCCGGACCCATGCGAAGACCTGCTCGGGATGGTCGGTTTCAAGCTTGTGCATGCGTCCGCCCCATTGACCGTTGGCGAGCGCCGGATTGGCCTTGCGAAAGGCAATCAGGTTCTTGAGCAGATCGCCATAGGCACAATCTTCGCCGCGGCCCCAGTCGATGGGATCGCGTTCGAAGAATTCGAGCCTCTTCGCGTTGCAGGCTTCCATTCCGTTATGGATCAGCGGCAGGCCTTCGCCGGTGAAGGATAGCACGGTCATCGCATCGAGTGCGGCTCCATAGTTCTCCTGCGTTGTGCCTTCCCACGCGTTGCTGTCGTGGTTCTCGATATAGGTCATGCGCATGGCCTGTCGCGGCCACAGACTCTCGTTCTCGGCATAATAGCCGTAGAAGCTGGTCGCATTGCCTTTGCCCTTCGCGACGTTCTTCGACGTGTTGTGCCAGTCCCAGGCATAGGTCGCATCGAAGGCGGTGTAGTGAAAGGCGGCCTGCTGCACCTCGCCAAGCATGAAGACCGGCCTGATCGCGTCGAGCCGCGCCCGCGCGGTCTCCCAGAAATCGAGCGGGACGTAACCTGCCACGTCGGCGCGATATCCGTCGACGCCAAACTCGCGGACCCAATATTCCATCGCCCCGCCAATATGTTCGCGCACGCCGGGCTTAGACCAGTCGAGGTCGATGATGTCGGACCAGTCCCACCAGGGTGTCGGGCGGAAGTCGCCCTTCCAGTCTTTCTCGTACCAGTCGGGATGCTGCTTCGCGAGTTCGTTATCCCAGGCGGTGTGGTTCGCGACGAGGTCGAGGATCACCTTGAAGCCCTGTGCATGTGCGGCATCGACGAAGGCGCGAAAGTCCTCCTCGGTACCGAATTCGGGGTTCACCGCGTAATAGTCCTGCACCGAATAAGGGCTGCCAAGGGTGCCCTTGCGGTGTTCCACGCCGATCGGGTGGATTGGCATGAGCCAGAGAATATCGACGCCCAGTTCCTTGAGGCGCGGCAGTTCCTGCATGGCAGCGGCGAAAGTTCCTTCGGCTGTGAACTGGCGGGTATTGATTTGGTAGAGCACCGCGCTGCGGGCCCATTCGGGATGCGCCAGCGTCACCTTGTCCCGGGCTTCCCAACCGGTCGGCGAGGGAGCGCCGGCGCGCGCGTCTATCCCGCTTGCAAGAACGGCTAGCGCCGCGGCGGCAGTCAAAAGCTTATACATGGGATCTCTCCGAAGGAATTGCGGCTTGCACGCGCTGCATGGCAAGCGCCGCAATCAGCCAGCTCGCCGCCGCGAACAGCATGGTCCACACTGGCTCGCCCGGAAAGTACGCTTGCATAATGCTGCCCATGACAGTCGCAACCAGCAGCTGCGGGACAACGACAAATACGTTGAACAGGCCCATGAATATGCCGAGCTTTGCCTGCGGAAGGTTGCTGGCGAGAATGGCGTAGGGCATGGCCAGGATGCTGGCCCACGCGATGCCGATGCCCACTTCCGCCACCAGCAATGCCCCGGCATCGCGTACGAAGAAGAACATCAGAAAGCCCGCAGCGCCAAGCGTCAGGCAGATTGAATGCGTCATGACCTGGCCGAGGCGGCGGCTCATCGCGGGTAGAAGCGCAAGGGCGGCGATGGCGGCAACGCCGTTATAGACTGTGAAGAGCACGTTCACCCAGTTTGCGCCCTCGTTGTAGGCGACGCTCGCGGTATCGGTGCTGCCGAAGACATATTGCGTGACGATCGGCGTGGTGTTGATCCACATGATGAAAAGGGCCGACCAGCTGAAGAACTGCACCAGCGCCAGGCGTTTCATGACTTCGGGCATCCCGGAGAAGTCGCCTACGATGCTGGAAAGCATGTTGGCGGTCCTGCCCCGCCTGGCGAGCGAGATTCCGATTGCGCTCAGAAAGCCGTAGGCAATCAGCAACGCGCCGAGCAGAAGGACTTCCTTCTCTAGCCCGAGAGCATCGACGGCGAGGACCGCAAGCAGACCTGCAACCACCCAGAGGGCGCTGCCGACATAGCTCTTGCTGGCAAGCGCGCGGACCGGCTGCGTTGGCGTATCGTCCTGCCCGTTTGCAAAGGCCGCCTGTTCGTCCGGACTGTATTCCTTCGTCGTGACGATGGTCCACATGACCGCGGAGAATAGCGCGAGGCTGCCGCCCCAGAAGCTCCACTTTACCGTATCCGGGATACCCCCCCCCGTCGCCACGTTGCTGACGCCTGCCTGTTCGAGAAGCCAGGGGAAGATCGAGCCCACCACGGCGCCTGCGCCGATAAAGGCTGTCTGCACGGCATAGCCGGCCGCATGCTGATCGGCATGCAGCATGTCTCCGACAAAGGCGCGGAATGGCTCCATCGAGATATTGAGCGACGCATCGAGCATCCAGAGCATCGCTGCGGCGAATAGAAGCGGCGCGCCGAATGCGGGACTCAACGGCATCAGGAAAAGCGCGATGGCGGACAGGATAGCCCCGGTGAGGAAATAGGGGCGGCGGCGCCCGAGGCGATTCCAGGTGCGGTCCGAAAGGTGGCCGATGATCGGCTGCACGAGCAGGCCGGTCAGCGGTGCCGCCACCCACAATGCGGGCAGGTCGTCGATGCTCGATCCCAGCGTCTGGAAGACACGACTCATGTTCGAATTCTGAAGTGCGAAGCCGATCTGGATGCCGAAAAACCCAAAACTGATATTCCACAGCCCGGCGAAATTCTGGCGCGGTTTTTCCCGCAACGCCTGCGTCATGCGAAGTCCCTCGTCCTTGGCCACGCCGGTCTTTGTGCCCGCTGCAGCATTGCTCGTGATGAACGCTGGCACGGCACGCTGTCCGCGCCAAGTGCGTATACGAATACGCTGGCCCGCTAAGTTCTACCGCTGCTGCCGCGCACAACCAGCTTTCCAGGGAGTTTGCGCGGGGGGAGGTCGCGTCCCTCGATCTGTGCCAGAAGCGTTTCGACAAGCGCCTGCCCCGCGCCACGAATGTCCTGCATCACTGTGGTCAACGGCGGGGTCGTGAGGCTGGCAGCGGGGATATCATCGAAACCGACCACCGCGACGTCCTGCGGAACGCGGCGGCCGGCTTCGGCCAGAGCGCGCATCGCGCCAATGGCGATCAGGTCGCTGGCCGCGAAAATCGCATCGAATCGTGCGCCGCTGTCGAGCAGGCCTTTCGCGGCAGTCCAGCCCTCTTCTTCGGTTGTCAGCGCATCGAACTGGAGCGCCGCGTCTTTTGCGATTCCCCCGTCCTGCATTGCCTCCAGCAGCCCACGGTACCGGCCGGCAAATTCCGGATAGTGGTCGTCGGCATGGCCGAGAAAAGCAATGCGCCGTCGTCCACTCTCGACCAGGTGCCGACCGGCGAGCTTGCCGGCAGTGACGTTGTCCGTCCCGACCGTGACGCCGCTCGTGTCGCTCGAAACCGAACCCCAGCGCGCGAAATGCGTGCCCTGACGGACGAGCTGCTCCATTCTTTCGCGGTATTTGGTGTAATCGCCATAGCCCAGCAGGATCAGCCCGTCGGCACGGTGGCTGTCCTGGTACTGGACGTGCCAGTCGTCCTCCATGCGCTGGAACGATATCAAGAGGTCCAGACCGCGGTCGGCGCAGGCCCGGGTGATCGAGCCGAGCATTGCGAGGAAGAACGGGTTGATCATGCTCTCGTCGGGAGTCGGGTCCTCGAAAAACAGCAGCGCGATCGTATTCGACCTCTGGCTACGCAAAGACGAGGCGTTCTTGTCGACCGTATAATTGAGATCGCGAGCGATGGCTTCGATCCTTGCCCGGGTATTGGCGCTGACCGATTTGTCGCCGCGGAGCGCGCGGCTCACCGTGGGCTGCGATACCCCTGCGGCATAGGCGATATCGAAACTGGTCGGCCGACCTGTCGGCTTTCGACCCATCGCTCTCCTCCTCCGGGGCATCGCTTCCACACTCTCTCGCCCGCGACCATAGGTACACGGGGCGGAACAGGCAACTTGAAGCGCTGCGATCCCGCGGGGATCGGCTATATCGGCGAAGCTATGTTAAAATTGCACCACGCCATGTTGCGGCGCAATCACATACGTATGCTGTCTATCGCGACTTGCCGATCCCGACATATGCCAGCGCTGTACAGGTGGTTTGCACGACGCAGGACCTGTCGAGAACTGGACTGCGGCCCAGGCAACCGAGAACGGTTCCGGGTCTTTTGGGGAGAGCTTTGAAATGGCAAATCGCAACAGATTTACCGCCACCGTCAGCATGTCGGCCTTTGCCGTTTCGCTGGCCGCGATGGCGACACCGGCAGTCGCGCAGGACGTCGATCCGAACGTCGATGTCGAGGCGGAAGCGGACGCCGATGCGCAATCCGACGATGTTATCATCGTTTCCGGCTTTCGCGAGTCGCTGGCAACTTCGGTCAGCACCAAGCGCAACAGCGACCTGATCCTGGAATCGGTAACGGCAGAAGACATTGGCAAGTTGCCCGACGATTCCATCGGGGAATCGATCGCCCGCCTGCCTGGCGTCACTTCGCAGCGCCTCAACGGCCGCGCAAACGTCATCGCCATTCGCGGGCTCGGCCCCGACTTCTCGCAGACGCTGCTGAACGGGCGCGAACAGACCTCGACCGGCGACAACCGGGCGGTCGAATTCGACCAATACCCTTCCGAAGTCGTCAACCAGGTCAATGTTTACAAGACACCATCGGCCAGCCTTGTCGGCCAGGGCCTCGTCGGGACGATCGATGTGCGCACCATCCGCCCGCTCGAGGCGGACGAACGTATCCTGGCTGTCGGTGCGAAGGGGTCCTATGCCGATCTGGGCGCGCTCAATGCCGGGTCGAAGGAATTCGGCTACCGTGTGAATGCGACCTTTGTCGACCAGTTCGCCGACGATACGCTGGGCGTGGCGCTGGCAGCCGCCTATACCGACGAGCCCTATCAACTGCAGGAATTCAACGCTTGGGGCTATGCCGGTGACGGAACGACAGGCAATCCCTTCGTGATCGGCGGTAACAAGAGCTTCGTCACCTCCACCCAACTCAAACGCTTCGGCGTCAACGGCACGGTGCAGTTCGAAGCCAGCCCGACTTTCATGGTTACGGTCGACGGCTTCTATTCCAACTTCGACGATGACCAGTCCAAGCGCGGGATCGAACTGCCTCTGGGCTTCAGCGGTGCGCCCACCAATACCACCGTGGTCGATGGCCCATTCGGCGGTTTTGCCGAAGCGGGCACATTCGAAAACGTCGAGAGCGTGGTTCGCAATGACATATTCCAGCGCAAGGCCGATCTCTATTCGGGCGGCATCAATCTCGACTACCAGGGCAATGACGGCTGGAACGCCTTCTTCGATTTCGGCTATTCGCGCACCGATCGTGAAGAACTCAGCATCGAAAGCTACTCGGGTACCGGTTACGGCGCCGGAGTGGGTGCGACCGATACGATCGATTTCATCTCCGGGACAGAAGGTACCAGCTTTTCACCTACGCTCGATTACAGAGATCCGAACCTGATCGTGCTGACCGATCCGCTCGGCTGGGGCGGCGACCGGATCCAGGCGGGATATTACAATAACCGTATCGTGGAAGATGAGCTGTTCCAGTATCGTCTAGGCGTGGGTAAGGAGTTGGGTGGCTTCTTCTCCAAGATCAATTTCGGCCTCGCCTATACTGATCGATCCAAGAACCTCACTCCGGACGAATTTTTCGTGTCCCCCGCAAACGGCGCGACGGAAGTGGCCATCCCGAATAGCGCGCTGCTGCGCGAGACCGATCTCGGCTATCTCGGCCTAGGCTCGATCGTCAGCTACGATGTGCGCGACCTGATCGCGGACGGCACGCTGGTGCTCGATCCCAACCCGTCGAACGACGTTCCGGCCAAGGCCTATGGCATCACCGAAAAGCTGATGACCGCCTATGTGCAGCTCGATATCGAACAGGAACTGGGCGTGGGCGTGCTGACCGGGAATGTCGGCGTGCAGGCGATCAATACCGAACAGAATTCGACCGGTGTCGCATTCGCCGATATCGACGGCGACGGTGCAGCAGACCGCGTCGACCTTTCGCTCGGCGATAATTACTGGGATGTCCTGCCCAGCGCTAACCTGTCTTTGCGCACCGACGGTGGATGGGTGTTCCGTGTGGCCGCCAGCCGCCAGATCCAGCGCCCGCAACTCGACGACCTGCGTGTCGCCATCAGCTACGGCATCAATAACAATGCGGGTGAAAGCCCGACTGGCGAAGCGCCCTTCATCAGTGGCGGCGGCGGTAATCCGCTGCTGCGCCCCTATCGTGCCAATGCCGTCGATTTGAATATTGAAAAGTATTTCGCCGGGGGCGCCGGGGTGATCGCGGCACAGGTGTTCTACAAGGATCTGGTCAGCTATATCGACGGGTCTCGCGTGATCTTTGACTACGCCCCGTTCCCGCAGCCGGCCGGTCAGACCCCGGCCACCACGATTGGTTTCCTCGATTCCGAAGTGAACACCGGCGGCGGCGATTTCTACGGCGTCGAACTGGCCGCGACGGTGCCGTTCGATGTCTTCACCGGTGCGCTCAACGGCTTCGGCATTACCGGCGGGGCGGGCTACACGAAGACCAAGGTCGAGAACGCGAACGGCGATACCGACCAGATCCCGGGATATTCCGAATGGGTCGCCAACGGCACGCTCTATTACGATCTCAACGGCTTCAGCGCGCGCGGCAGCGTGCGGTACCGGTCCGAATTCCTGGCCGACTTTACCGGCTTCGGGGGATCGCCGACACGCCGGCTGGCGCGAGCGGAGACCATCTTCGATGCGCAGATCGGCTACGAATTCCAGTCGGGTAGCGCACTCGAAGGCCTTTCGCTCTACATCCAGGGCCAGAATCTGACCAACGCGCCTTTCGTATCGCAGTTCGACGTGCCCGAACCGCGCGCGGTAATCGACTATCAGGAATACGGTCGTCGCTTCCTGGCCGGGTTCACGTACAAGTTCTAGTGTTTCTCCCGGAAAGGGCGGCGCGGTTCCTCGCGGCCATGCCGCCCTATCCTTTCCAAGGTTTCGCAGGCAAACGCGCCGCCACACCTTGCCGTCTCGGGAAACAGGGTTGAGCCGTGAATGACAATCGCACCTTTCGCATCCTGATCGCCGGCGGCGGGACCGCTGGCTGGATGGCGGCGGCATTGCTGGCCCGGTTCCTGCCGCCGGACTACCGGGTCGAGCTGGTCGAAAGCGCAGCAATCGGCACGGTCGGAGTTGGCGAAGCGACGATCCCACAGATTCGCCATTTCAACGAGGCGCTGGGCATCGACGAGGCCGAGTTCCTGCGCGAGACAAAAGGCAGCTTCAAGCTCGGCATCGCGTTCGATGGCTGGCGCGGCGAAGGCCATAGCTACATGCATGCGTTCGGCCCGGTTGGGCAATCGTCGGGTCTCATCGCTTTTCGCCATTACTGGCTGCGCGCCAAGGCGCTGGGCCGCGCGAAGGACCTGGCGCATTATTCGCTCAACGAGGTGGCCGCGCGCAATCTGCGCATGCCGGGGCGGGGCGGGGCGGACTTGCCTTACGCCTACCACTTCGACGCCTCCCTCTACGCCGCAATCCTCCGCCATTATGCCGAAACGCAGGGTGCCGTGCGCACCGAAGGCACGATCGAGCGGGTGGAACGCGACGGCGAAACTGGAGATATCGCGGCACTCGTGCTCGATGGCGACCGCCGAATGGAAGCCGATTTCTTCATCGACTGCACCGGTTTTCGCGCGCTGCTGATCGAGGGGGCCATGGAGGCCGGGTTCGATGACTGGTCGAACCTGCTGCCCTGCGACCGCGCCCTCGCGGTACCTTGCGCCAGCGGCGGTGATTTCACCCCCTACACCCGCGCGATGGCGCGCAAGGCCGGCTGGCAGTGGCGTATTCCGCTACAGCACCGGATCGGAAACGGCTACGTCTTCAGTTCGCAATTCTGCAGCGAGGACGAGGCGGCCGATACGCTCCTGGCCAATCTGGACGGAAGCCCGGACGGCGTCCCGCGTCTGCTGAGCTTCACCACCGGTAAGCGGCGGCAGCAATGGATCGGCAATTGCCTGGCACTGGGGCTGGCTGCGGGATTCATGGAACCGCTCGAATCTACCAGTATCCACCTGGTGCAGAGCGCGCTTGCCCGGTTCCTGCAACTTCTGCCCGCAGGCAGGTCCACGCCGTCGACGATCGACCATTTCAATGCACAGGCCGATTTCGAGTGGAGCCGCGTGCGTGATTTTCTCGTTCTCCATTACTGGGCTAACGGGCGCGAAGGCGAGCCCTTCTGGGATGCCATGCGCGCGCTCGGTCTGCCTGCCACCTTGCAGTCCAAGATCGACCAGTGGCGCGATACGGGCCACATCCATCGCGAACATGAGGAACTGTTTACCGAGGTCGCCTGGTTTCAGGTTCTCGCCGGACAGGGCGTCTTGGCCAATCACTACAATCCGCTGGCCGATGCCATGGCCAAACAGGACCTCCTCGATTTTCTGGCATCGCAGGAGCGCCAGCTCGAGCAGGCGGCTGCTGCGATGCCGCACCACGCAGATACGCTGGGCAGGTTGATGGCCCGTCCTGTCAAAAGGAACACTGCCGCATGATCCGTTTCGTCCTCCCGCTGCTGACGCTCGGTCTTGCGTCTGTCTCGCCTGCGCAGGCTCAGGACAGCGCCGGCGAAACGAACTTTCAGGATCGCCCACCGTCCGAAGAGATCGTCTATTTCGTGCTTCCCGACCGGTTCGAGAATGGCGATCCCTCCAACGATCGGGGTGATTTCGTGGGGGACCGTCTGGAGACGGGTTACGACCCCGAGCATAAGGGATTCTTCCATGGGGGCGACCTCAAGGGCCTTACACAGCGACTCGATTATCTCGATAGGCTGGGCGTAACCGCCATCTGGTTTGCGCCGATCTTCCAGAACAAGCCGGTACAGGGCCCCGAAGGCAACGAGAGTGCCGGGTATCACGGCTATTGGGTAACCGACTTCACACGGCCCGACGGCCATTTCGGTTCGCGTGCCGAGTTCAAGTCCTTCGTCGACGCCGCGCATGCGCGCGGGATGAAAGTCTACATGGACATCATCACCAACCACACCGCCGACGTGATCCGCTACGCCGAGGGTGATGCGACGGATTACGTCTATCGCAGCAAGGGCGATTTTCCCTATTCGCGCCGGGGCGGCGTGGATGGCACGCCGGTCAATCCGGGTTTCATGGGCGACGAAGACCGTAGCGCAGGCAATTTCGCCAGGCTGACGGACCCGTCCTATGCCTACACGCCGGTGGTGCCGGCGGATGAAGCGGAAAGCAAGGTTCCCGCCTGGCTGAACGATCCGATCTACTACCATAACCGCGGCGACACGACCTTCACCGGAGAGAGCAGCCGGTTCGGCGATTTCGCAGGTCTCGACGATCTGTTCACCGAGCACCCGCGCGTCGTCGAAGGGATGATCGAAATCTACGCGAACTGGATCCGCGATTTCGGGATCGACGGGTTCCGCGTCGACACCGCGCGGCATGTGAACCCGGAATTCTGGCAGGCCTTCGTTCCGGCCATGCTGAAAACCGCCCACGAAGCAGGTATTCCCAACTTCCATATCTTCGGCGAGGTCTACCGCGACACACCCGACAATGGGTATATCGCGCAATATACGCGGCGCGACGGCTTCCCCGCCGTGCTCGATTTCGCCTTCGCGCAGGCGCTTCGCGAAACCGTAGGCCAGGGCAAAGGCACGAATATCCTGACAGAGATGTTCGATGGCGACGTGCTGTATGAAGGCGGCGAAGAGGCCGCGCTCGCATTACCGACCTTCCTTGGCAATCATGACATGGGCCGTTTCTCGACCCTCGTGAAGGCGGATCGGCCCGAGATCGGGCAGGAGGAATTGCTCGCGCGCGTGAAGCTGGCGCATGCGATGCTGCTGACCCTGCGTGGCAGCCCGGTAATCTATTACGGCGACGAACAGGGCTTTGTCGGCGATGGTAACGACCAGGCCGCGCGCGAAGACATGTTCCCCTCCCGCACGGCCAGCTACAACGACAACGACCTGATCGGTACCGATGCGACCACGGCGCAAGGCAATTTCGACGAAAGCCACCCCCTGTTCGAACTGATTGCGGAGTTTTCCGCCATCCGCCGCGCGAACCCGGCGCTTTCGCGCGGGAGGCAGGTTGTGCGGCACTTCGATCAGGAACCGGGCATCTTCGCCGTCAGCCGCTTCGACCCGGACACGGGCAAGGAATATCTGGCAGCCTTCAACACGTCCGATGCAGAACGCAGCGCCAACATCGTCGTGGGCTACGATGCCCGCAGCTTCGACGAACTGGCCGGTACGTGCCCGGCGAAGGTTTCCGCCCCGGGGAGCGCCGCGCTGACGCTGCCCGCCTTCGGCTGGGCCGTATGCCGCGTCTCGGAGGTGGCAGAATGAACCGCGCCGACACATTCGAGGCCGTTGCCGCCCAGGCAACCGAGCGGCCCTGGTGGAAGGGTGCGGCAATCTACCAGATCTATCCGCGCAGCTTTCAGGATTCCAATGGTGACGGGATCGGCGATCTGCCCGGTATCACGCAGCGCCTGGGACATGTCGCCTCGCTCGGCGTCGATGCCATCTGGATTTCGCCCTTCTTCACTTCGCCGATGAAGGACTTCGGCTACGATGTTGCAGACTATTGCGATGTCGATCCGATCTTCGGCACGCTGGCGGATTTCGACACGCTTATCGCCCGCGCGCATGAGCTTGGGCTCAGGGTGCTGATCGATCAGGTCTATTCGCATACATCGGACGAGCATCCGTGGTTTATCGAAAGCCGGTCGAGCAGGACCAATCCGAAAGCGGACTGGTTCGTGTGGGCCGATGCCAAGCCCGATGGATCGCCGCCGTCCAACTGGCAGTCGGTCTTCGGTGGCCCGGCGTGGACCTGGGATGCGCGGCGCGGCCAGTACTACCTGCACAACTTCCTGAATTCGCAGCCGCAGGTGAACATGCACAATCGCGCCGTGCAGGATGCCATGCTTGCAGCGATGCGGTTCTGGCTCGATCGCGGGGTCGACGGCTTCCGCATCGATGCACTGAATTTCGCGATGCACGACCCGGAATTGCGCGACAATCCGCCCGCTCCGGCAACAGACAGGCCGCGTTCGCGGCCGTTCGATTTCCAGCTCAAGAAGTACAACATGTCGCATCCCGACATCCCGGCTTTCATCGCGCGGATCCGCGCGCTGACCGACGTGTACGACGGGATTTTCACTGTCGCCGAAGTCGGCGGGGACGAGGCCGAGGCGGAAATGAAGGCTTTCACCCGGGGCGAGCAGCATCTCAACTCGGCCTACGGCTTCAACTTCCTCTATGCCGAAGAACTGACGCCCGGCTCGATTTGCGCCGCGCTGGCCGAATGGCCGGACGAGGAGGGAGTAGGCTGGCCGAGCTGGGCATTCGAAAACCACGATGCGCCCCGTGCCGTCAGCCGCTGGTGGAAGCCGGCCCAGCGCGCCGATGCGGCGCGGATGAAGATGATGCTGCTCGCCTGCCTGCGCGGGAACATCATCCTCTATTACGGCGAGGAACTGGGCCTGACACAGGTCGATATTCCGTTCGAACAGCTTCACGACCCAGAAGCCATTGCCAACTGGCCGCTTACGCTCAGCCGTGATGGCGCACGAACACCGATGCCCTGGGATGCATCCTCCGCACATTCGGGATTTACCGAGGGCGAACCCTGGTTGCCCGTCGGTAAGGACAACGCTGCCCGTTCGGTCGAGATGCAAGAGGGCGACGATGCCTCGCTCCTCCACCATACCCGCGCAATGCTGAGCCTGCGGCGCGCAACCCCCGCACTGCATCACGGCGCCGTCGTGCGCTGCGAAACTGTCGGCGACCTGTTCGTTATCGAACGCCGCGCACAAAACCAGACCGTTCGCTGCCTGTTCAATCTCGGGTCCGGAACGGCGGCGCCCGGCAACCTTGCGACCGGATCTGTGCTGGCCGCCATCAACGGGGCGACTTCGGCCAACCTGCCCCCCCTCAGTGCCATGGTGATCGAATTATGAAACTCCTGCCCCTCCTCGCCTCCCTTGCCATGATGTTCGGCGCACCTGCACTGGCCGAAGAAGTGGCGACGTCGCCCGATGGCACCATCACCGTCACGGTCGATGTCAACGGCGAGGGCCGGCCTTTCTACCGCATCGACAAGGGAGGCAACGCCGTCTTCAGCGAAAGCCGGCTCGGTTTCCTGCTGACCGATCAGGACAAGCTCGAACGCCGCCTCGCCGTTACCGGCGCGACGCGGCAAAGCCATGACGAAACATGGGAACAGCCGTGGGGCGAGCAACGCTTCGTGCGCGATCATCACAACGAACTGACCGTCCGGTTCGAGGAGGACAGCGACGAAAAGCGGCGTTTCGGCGTGACCTTCCGCGTGTTCGACGATGCAGTCGCCTTTCGCTATGTCTTCGACGACCGGAGCATGGGTGAGACACTGCGGGTCGCCGATGAGCTGACCGAATTCAATCTCGCGCAGGACGGCACGGCCTGGTGGATTCCCGGTGGCGAGTGGAATCGCTACGAATATCTTTACGAAGAAACGCCGATCGACGCCGTGTCGATGGCGCACACGCCGATCACCTTCCGCATGGACGATGGCACGCATGTTGCCATTCACGAGGCTGCGCTGGTCGATTTCGCAGGGATGTGGATCAAGCGCACCACCGGGACCAATTTCCGTGCAACACTGGCGCCTACCGGTTCAGGCGCGGCACGTGCCGAGCGCAACCTCCCCTTTGCGACGCCATGGCGCACGATTCGCGTCACCGACGATGCCGCGGGCCTTGCCCAGAGCCTCGTGGAGCTCAACCTCAACGAGCCGAACAGGCTTGGTGATGTCAGCTGGTTCAAACCGCACAAATATGTCGGCGTATGGTGGTCGCTCCACCTCGAGGAGGAAACCTGGGGTTCGGGCCCGAAGCACGGTGCCACCACCGAGAACGTGAAGCGCTACATCGACTTCGCTGCGGAAAACGGGTTCAAGGGCGTGCTGGTCGAAGGCTGGAATATCGGCTGGGACGGAAACTGGTTCTTCAACGGCAGCGAATTCAGTTTCACCAAAAGCTATCCCGATTACGACTTTGAGGAACTTGCTCGCTACGCTGCCGAAAAGGGCGTGCCGATCGTGGGCCATCACGAGACCAGCGGCGATGTCGGCAATTACGAAAGCCAGCTCGAAGCAGGGCTCGACCTGATGGCCGCACGCGGGGTGAAGACGATCAAGTCCGGCTACGTCACCGATGCCTGCAACCTGCGCTACGTGCATCCCGATGGCCACGAGACGCGCGAATGCACCGAAAGCCAAGTGATGCAGCGCCACCACCTGAAAGTCGTGGCCGAAGCGGCGAAGCGCAAAATCGCGATGAACCCGCACGAGCCGGTCAAGGACACCGGGCTGCGGCGCACCTATCCCAACTGGGTCAGCCGCGAGGGCGCGCGGGGCATGGAATTCAACGCCTGGGGCGTTCCGGCGAACGGTCCGGACCATATTCCGACCATGGTTTTCACGCGCCTGCTGTCAGGTCCGATGGATTACACGCCAGGGATTCTCAGCCTGGAGGGCCGTGGCCAATCCCTGCAGATGACCATGGCGCGCGCGCTTGCCGAATATGTTCTGGTCTACTCCCCGATCCAGATGGTTGCCGATCTGCCCGAGCACTATGCCGAGCACAGGGATGCGTTCCAGTTTATCAAGGACGTCCCGGCCGACTGGGCCGAAAGCCGCATCCTCGAAGGTGAGGTGGGCGACTACGTCGTTACCGCACGCAAGGACCGCAACAGCGCCGAGTGGTATATCGGTGGCGGCACCGATGCTAGCGAACGCTCGGTCTCGCTGGCGCTCGATTTCCTCGATCCGGGCACGTCCTATCGCGCCGAAATTTACCGTGATGCGGCAACGGCGCATTTCGAAGGACCTACCCGCTTCGATATCGTCATCGAGCAACGCGAACTGACCGCGACCGATCGCCTCGACCTGCGCATGGCTCCCGGTGGTGGTTTTGCCGTGCGGCTGGTACCGATCGAGGGGTGACGGAGAGCAAACCTCCACGCGTGGTAGTGCTGGGTGGGGGCAGCGCGGGCTGGATCACCGCCTGCCTGCTGCACCAGCGCTGGCATTCGCGCGGCGGACAAGTCACCGTCGTCGAAAGTCCCGAAATTGGGATAATCGGTGTTGGAGAGGGATCGACCCCGCAGCTGAAAGCTTTTTTCGACCACCTCGGCATCGACGAAGCCGACTGGATGGCCGCGTGCGATGCCACCTACAAGCTTGGTATCCGCTTTACCGGCTGGAGCGAGCGGCCGGGTTTCGAGAGCTATTTCCACCCCTTTCCGGGGCCTGTCGACCTGCATACCGAACCGGGTTTCGTGCATAATTGCGCGCTTCGCCGGCGCGGTTTCGATGTGCCTGCCCATCCCGACGACTGGTTTCTCGCAGAGGTCTTGGCGGAAGAGCACAGGGGTCCGCACACGCGTGAAAACTTTCCCTTTACCCAAAGTTACGGCTACCACTTCGATGCGCACAAGCTGGGGCAGTTCCTGCGCGACTGGGCAACCGAACGCGGCGTATTGCACTGGCCCCTCAGGGTGATCGATGTGGAACAGAGTGCCCAGACCGAGATCGCGGCGCTTTTATGCGAGGACGGGACACGGATCGAGGGCGACATATTCGTCGATTGCTCCGGCTTCCGCTCGGTCCTCGCGCAACAGAAACTAGGTGCAAAGTTCATTCCGTTCGGCGAGAACCTGTTCAACGATCGCGCGGTGGTTCTGCCTTCTAGGCATAGTACCCGCTTCAAGCCGCAGACAGACAGTATCGCCATGCGCGCCGGATGGCGGTGGTCGAGCCCTCTGACGACACGGGTTGGCAATGGCTACGTCTACTCATCGAAATACATATCCGACGAAGACGCCGAAGCGGAATTGCGCGAAGCGATCGGGATGCAAGACGAAGGCGAAGCGCGTATACTGGAGATGCGGGTAGGTCGGATCGCCGAGACCTGGACCGGCAATTGTCTCGCTGCCGGCCTGTCGCAAGGCTTCATCGAGCCACTCGAGGCGACCGCGTTGCACATCGTCATCGCCACTGCGCTCGATTTTGCCGATGCCTACGAGAAAGGCGGCTACGGGTCAGCGCATCGCGACAGGTTCAACCAACGCATCGCAGCCAAGTACGAAGGGATTCGCGACTACATCGTCGCGCACTACCGGCTCAACCAGCGCAGCGACACGGAATACTGGCGCGACAATGCGGCGAACGACGCGCTATCGGACAATCTGAAAGGCATGACTACCGCTTGGTTCACCCATGAGGACCTGCGCGAGGTCAACCTGCGCTTACACGATGGTAACCCGCACTATGCCAGCATGAGTTGGCACGCGCTGTTCGCTGGCTACGGCACCTTCCCGGCCGCTGCAAAGATTGTGCCGGCCCCACCCGGGCTGGCTACGGCAGAGGTAGATCATACGCGTAGAATGCTTTCCGCGTGTGCGACCAATTTTTTGAGGTATGCTCCCCTGTCAGACTAACGAGCCTACCAAGGCTGAAGCCACTTTTTAGTCCGCTAGATATGCGAAACGCCAATTCTGCATGACTGCTCGTGGGACCCTTTGATAGACCCTAAAATGTCCGAAATGAGGGCGCATTGCCGACCGGCGGAAACTGGGCCGAAAGCGGAAAGTCTGCTCTCGGCTTGAATGGGTGCAAACCTGCCGTTCAGCCATCGACCCCGGAGTGCATCGCCGACGCGTTCGGTGCTGCTTTGCGCAAAGGAAAATTCCGCGAGTTCGATATTTGGCGCGAGTGCCAAGAAAGTCACCGACTGTGAGTTGCCCAAGAAAGCATGAGGCCGCTTCTCGAAAATTGGTGCGATTAAGTAGGTCGCGATCGCGATTGTGAAATGGGGTACATCTGATGACGCAGAAGCAACATCTCATTCTGCCGCTGGGTCGATAGCCGCGGGATGACCCGTCTGCTTTATCGCTTTGAGCTCCCTTATCGGGCGTATCACTCCCTACGCATTTCGGACGCTCCTCGGCTGAATGTTCGCTCTTTCACGCGGCTGCCGGGCTACCTTGTGGCCGTTAGCAGGCGATCTGGGTTTGGCTGAAATTACACCCTTTCAAACCTTCTGCGTACGATCTGCACACAACGTGCGCAGTAATAGAGCTAGCGAACCACCATCGGTAAGCTCTGCGGCATCGCGCGGGGTCCTTTTCCACCTGTCCGGTTAGCTGAACCAAGAGTGTCTGCGATCTTTATTGTGAGTGGGTAAATGGTGGATGCGAAAAAAACAAGCGACGCCCCGCCACCGATAAGATGGAGCGCTACGTAGTTGCGATGGCCAACGGTCATGGAAGAAATCTACGAAGTCGAGCTCGTTCCGGTAATCTCAGCAGTCTCCAATCGTTTTTGATCACGCCGCCGAACTTCTACCCCAGCCTCGCGCTTCTGCTGATCCATCACCGCACGCAAGCCTTCGACGCTTTCGTCGATCCATGCGGGCGGAGAAATCTGCCGACCGATAAACCCGAGTGCATTGCCCATGCGTTCGCCAAGCGAGCGACCGACATGGTCGGCCCCGTGAACCAGCCGGTATTCGTGGGCTAGCCGGGCATCGAACAGCACACGGTGAAAGAATTCGGCGCCCTCGTAGAGGTAGAGCGTGTCCTGGTCGCCGACCTCGAGATAGATGCCGAGATCGCGCAAACGCCCCGGATCGCGGTGGGCGATGGTCGCGGGATTGTTTGCCTCCCAGAATTGGGCATCCACGGGCTCGCCGAAGATTGGATAGAGTACCGTTTCGGGGCGCCAGAAGCGGGTTTCCGGCCCGACGCCGGTCCAGGCAAGCTTTGGCTCGATCGCAGGTTCGAGAGCGGCGACCGCAGCGAACAGGTGGGGGTGCTTGAACGCGATGCGCAACGCACCGAGCCCGCCCATCGAGATTCCGGACAGGAACGTGCCGTTACGCGTTTGAGCAACCGCGGCCGACCGGCGGACGAAGGGCAGCACGTCTTCCAAAATGAAGCGCTCCCACGACTGCGAACCATCACGAAAGTCCATATAAAGCGAGCGCCGTGCACTGGGCATGGCGATCACCACAGGGGGCAGGCGGCCAGCGCGTATCTCGTCGTCGAAAACCTGCGTGAAATAAAGCAGGTCCCGCTCGCTGCCGTTGCCGCCATGGAGCAGCAGAAGCAGCGGGTAAGGTTCGGCGCGTTGCGCATCATATCCGGGCGGATGATATATTGCGATACCGAGTTCGCCGGGCACATTGTTCGATGACAGCGTGTGAAAATCGACCGCCGCCTGCGCCTGGCCCAAAGCGGGCGCAGCGAGCGAGGCGGTGATACCGGCCACGCCCAGACGGGCGACATCGCGGCGGCTGAACATGTGAGACACTCCCTTGCTGACCCTTTATCGCGCTTCGGCACTGGAGGGGGCTTCACACCGGAAGCTGCTTGCCGCGTCGGTCGACCCGACCCCGCGGTAGACCGCCTTCTTTGGCCACGGGCACAACGGGCGCTGCATGGCGATCTTGCCCGAACCGTCATCTGCGAACCGTGTCGCCGTGATGCGGTCGGGCGCCTCGTCCTCTTCGGCCCAGGCGATCAATGCAGAGAAAAGGTCATGCTGCAGATCATCGGAGGGCGGGCGCGGCGGGATCCCGAGCGTTGTGTTAAAGGCGTCCGGCCCGGTTCCCCCGCCGCAATGCATCATGCCCGGGGCCATGAAAAGCCGCGCATTCTGGCTCAGCGCGTTTGCACCGCCCATTTCCTCTGCATGGCGCTCGAAGAAGTCGACCGACTGGCCGGGAGGCACCAGCGTGTCGGCAAGGCCATGGAAAATGATCAGCTTGCCGCCCCGCGCGCTATAGTCTGACAGACTGCCGCGCACCGCGTCGTTGACCACCGCGTCGAGGCGTTGATTGACCAGCGGCATGTCGGAATTAAAATCGAAATCCTTCCAGTCCCAGTCCGGTCCGAACACCCACTTGAACAGTCCGCCGAAGGCAGGCTGGCCGTTGACCGGCTTTTGCAGGAAGGACCAGCCGAATGCATCGGGCATTTCGCTTCCCGGAAGCCAGCCGTAGAAGCTGGGCTCGCCTTCTCGCCGTGTCGGCCCGGAATAGAACGCGCGCGCGGTCTCCACCTCCTCTCGGGTGAGGCAGTTGTCGAATGCCGCGGCCTTGCACAGGAGTAACTGCGGATCGAACGAACAGCTAAGCGGGTCCATGATGAAGCGATCGCCCGCAAGTCCGCGGCCCTGCTTCCAGCAGGCTGCGATCGCGGCTCTGTTCAGAAGTTTCAGTTTCGCGTCCGAGAGCAAACGGCCGGGGTCGCGATTGGCCGCAGCATAGTTCCACAGCACCGCCGCATGGCCCCAGGTACGGTTTATCACCGGCGCGCCGACCAGGATGCCGTCGTAGTCCTGCGGATAGTAAAGGGCCTCGATCAGGCCCATCTGCCCACCGGTGGAGCAACCTGTGTAGTAGGACTTGCGCGCTTCTCTGCCGTAAAACGCCTTCGTCAGCGCCTTGCCGGTCGTGGTCATCACGTGGGTGGAAAGCCGTCCCCAGTCGCGCCACTTGCGTGGCTGGCCGATTAGGGCATCGCCGTCCAGCGGAGTCGCGGGCGCGGTGCCCGCGTCGGTAGTTGCAGTGGCGAAACCGCGCCGCAGTCCTTCCGCCATCCCGGCATAGCCAAGCGTGAAGTCTCCGGCGAACCCGCCGCTGCCATTGCCGTGGAAGACGCCGGTCCAGGCCTGGGCTGGCAACCACAGTTCGACCCCGATATCGGAGCCCGGCGCGGATCTCACCCGGGCAACGACACGGCAGAACCCGGGATAGCCCGCCACCTCGCCGGCAAGCGGCGAATCGTCTGCCTTGGGCGGGACCATTACGGCGCTTTCGATAATGGTATCGTCCAGCTTTGCGCTTTCAAGCGCGGTACAGCGCGCCTCGGCGCTACCTTGCGCCGGAGCGGCCCAGACAAGGGTTGGTATGGCCGAGCAAAGCGCGGCCCCGCTCACGAAGGCGATGCGAGGGATGCGTTTCATCATTCTCTCCGATCGTAGTACCTTTGATGCGGTCCTGCTCACTGGGCGCCGGTCCGCTCCGCGCACCTGATCAGCCGCGCGAGCCAGAGGAACAGCAGCGCTCCGATCACATACATCGGGGCGAGCGCGTAGTAGGCGGCCTGCAGCGCATGTTCGCCTTGAGTCGGGCGGAAGAAGTCGCTCATCATACCGACAAAGGTCGGCCCGAGCCCCAGCCCGATGAAGTTCATCACCAGCAGCAGCAGGGCGCCAGAGATCACCCGCCGTTCGGGCGCGACCTCGCTCTGGACGAAGGTGACCGTCGCCGAAAGGAAGAAGGAGTTGAGAAACATTGGCACCGCGAGAAAGGCAAGCGCGAGCTCCCAGCCGGGGGCCCATGCAAAGCCGAGGAAAAACGGCAGGGCGAGGACAAGCGAGACGGCGGGTACGGTTGCATAGGCTGCCTTGCTGCGCTGCGCGAAATGGTCGACGATCCGGCCCGAGGCGTATATCCCTGCGCTCATCCCGATGCCCACGACCAGCGCGTACCACACCGCTACATCCTCCAGGGTCATGCCTTTCTCGCGCATCAGGAACAGCACGGTGAAATTGAGGAGGCCATAAGTGATGAAATTGCCCGCTCCGCTCCCTAATGAGGCCATCAGGAGCAGCGGATTGCCGAAGAAGCGGGCGATGGTTGAAAAAAAACTTTCGGAATCGGCCGGGGGCGCACCCGTCGCGGGAAGGGCATCGGTTTCGCCGCGCTGCGGCTCGCGCACGACCCAATAGACCACCAGCGCGGTCACCACCCCGATAGCCCCGATCACGTAGAACGGCATGCGCCAGTCGAAAGCCGCGGCCAGCGAGGCACCGAAAGCGACTCCCAGTGCAGAGCCGATCGGCGGGCCGAGATTGAAGATCGCCATTGCGGTCGTGCGGCGTTCGCGCGGGAATGTGTCCGAGATGATCGCGTAGGACGGCGGAACGCCGCCCGCTTCGCCGACACCCACCATCATGCGCGCGGCGACCAGCTGGCCGTAATTGCCCGCCGTGCCGCAGGCAGCGGTCGCCGCGCTCCAGATGGCGCAGGCCGCAGACAATACTTTCACCCGGTTGGTGCGGTCGGCCAGCCAGCCGATGGGGATTGCGATGAAGCAGTAGAACAGCGCAAAATAGAAGCCGGTCAGAAGCCCGAGCTGCCCGTCGCTGATGCCGAGCCCGTCCTGGATCGGTTTGGCGAGGATCGAGATCAGTTGCCGATCGAGGAAATTGAGCACGTAGACGAAGGCCAGCATGCCCAGCGTCAGCCCTGCGCGCGGAGACGTCCGGGTTTGCGTGACCGGTGCGGCTGCGGCGCTCATCGCGGGCACCTGCGCGGTGAATGGGCTATGGTCATGGTCTCGTCCTCTACAGCTCGTTCTTATGCGTAATTTTCCAGCCAGCCGGCTCGGCCCCGGCCGCCCCCGAACCCCGCCGCGACCCGCTGCTTGAGCAGGGCTGGCGGGCGGAAGCGTTCGCCATAGGCGTCGTGGAGGATTTCCTGCACCTGCAGGCATAGATCCGACGTCACGGCGTCCATCATGGCAAAAGGACCGATCGGATGCCCAAGGCCAAGGCGACACGCGGTGTCGAGATCGGCGGGCGACGCCACACCTTCCTCGACCAGTTTCACCGCTTCTATCAGCATGGCATGCAGCATCCGGTTGACCGCGAAGCCTGCCACGTCCTTTATCCGCACCGGCTGCTTGCCAATGCCCTCCAGTATCCCGGTCACTTGGTCCGCCACCGCCGGATCCGTGGTGAAGGCAGGAACGACCTCGACCAGTTTCATGCGCGAGACGGGCGAGAAATAATGCGTGCCGAGAAAACGCGCGCGCCGTTCAGGCGAGACAAAGGAGGCCAGAGTGGAGATCGGCATGGTCGAGGTGTTCGACGCGATGATGCAATGTGGGCCGCAAGCCTCGTCGAGTGCGCGCAGCACGGCTGTCTTGACCTCGATCGCCTCGTAGACCGCTTCGGTAACGATCCCGCAATCGGCCAGCCCTGAAACCTTTTGTGCCTGCCCGATCCGGGCCAGTGCCGCGCTGGCATGGCCCGGATCGTAGAATTGGCGCGCGACACCCTTGTCGAGAATGGCCCGCAGCCGCCCGCCCGCGCCCGCCAGCGCCTTCTCGTCCCGGTCGTGCAGGAGCACGTCGTGTCCCGCGAGCGCAAAGACCAACGCGATCTCCGCGCCCATAAGGCCTGCACCGACGACGCCCGCCCTCATGTTGCCTGCTCGGTAGGCAGGCCGGACGCCGACACAGCGTCCCGCTGCCATCGGCGGGCCTGGTCGATGTACCAGGGCAGCAATTCCGGAGTGGCGCTGGCATCGGCATTGATGACCTTGGCGGCCGGCCAGCCGGCGAACAACCGCTTGATCGGAAGCTCCTGCTTCTTGCCGGAGAGCGTCCGCGGGATACCCGGCGCGGCAATCAGCCGGTCGGGAACGAAGCGCGGCGAGAGACTGGAGCGGATTGCGCCCGCGATGGCGGTTTCCAGCACGGGGTCGATCGCTGCGCCTGCGGCGGGCACAAGGAACAGAACTAGTTCGCTGTTTCCATCCCCGGTGTCGACGTCGATGATCATCGTATCGGCAACGGAGGCCAGCTGTTCCACGGCAGCGTAGATCTCGGCGGTGCCCATGCGCACCCCGTGGCGATTGATGGTCGCATCGCTGCGGCCCGAGATGGTGCAGCTGCCGTCCTCGTGAACCGTCAGCCAGTCGCCATGGCGCCATATGCCGGGCCATTCGGCGAAGTAGGATTCGTGGTACCGGCTGCCGTCCTCATCGCCCCAGAAATAGAGTGGCATGCTCGGAAATGGCTTCGTACAGACCAGCTCGCCCACTTCCCCGATGACGGGTGCGCCCTGTTCGTCCCAGGCCTCGACCGCGGCACCCAGGTGCCGGCATTGCAGCCGACCCGGCGTGTCGGGAAGCTCGGGATTGCCGGCCATGAAGGCAGCAGCGATCTCGGTTCCCCCGCTAACATTACACCACCAGATGCCGGGCCGCCCGAGATCGGCGAACTGCGCCGTTCCCCAGCGCTGCACGTCCGGGGGCAAGGGCGATCCCGTACTGCCCAGTGCGCGAATGAGCTCTGCGCCTTCAACCTGCGCGAGATCGATGCCGGCCTTGCGGCACTGGGCAAAGAAAGCCGCGCCCGCACCAAACCAGGTGACCCCCGTCCTGCCGGCGAAGTCCCACAAACCGGTCCAGTCGGGGTCGGCCCTGGTGCCGCCGGGCGAGCCGTCGAACAGGCAGATCGTGGTCCCGCTGAGCAGGCCGCCAACCTGGATGTTCCACATCACCCAGCCGCTTGCGCTGTTCCAGTGAAAGCGCTCGCCCTGCGTGTTGGCTTCATAGCTGGGACCGAGATCGAAATGCAGTCGCCCGGCAGCGGTCGCGAGGATCACCCCGCCATGGCCGTGGACGATTGCTTTGGGCAGGCCGGTGGTACCGCTGGAATAGAGAATCCACAGCGGATGATCGAACGGGAGCCATTCGGGCGCGAAGGCGGCCACCGCCTCATCGTCGCGCGCGCACGCCGCGGCAAAATCGAGCGCGCCGGGCACTTCGGTCTCGCCGAACGTGCTGGAAAGGAGGAACAGGGTTTCGATGCAGGGCAGCTGTTCGCGGATTTCGGCCAGGGCGGCGCTGCGATCCAGCGCCTTGCCGGCGTAGAACACGCCGTCGACCGCGATCAGCGCTTTGGGCTGCGTCTGACGCCAGCGATCCAGCACCGCGCTGGTGCCCATGTCGGGCGAGCACAGGGTCCATACCGCACCCAGGCTCGCGCAGGCGAGCAGGCCGACAACCGCTGCGGGAATATTGGGGAGGTAGGCTGCAACCCGGTCGCCCGGCTCAATCCCGCGGGCGCGCAGCTCCAGCGCAAGCGAAGCCGCCTTACGCTGCAGTTCCGCCCAGCCTGTCGTTTCTTCCTCTCCGCGCTCGTTCATCGCCACGATCGCCGGCTGGCCCGCCGCCTCGGCCGCTTCGACATGGCCGAATACGTGCTGTGCGTAATTGACCCTGGCCCCCTCGAACCACCGCGCTCCGGGCATCGCCGCGTCGGACAGCGCCGCGGTAAACCTTGTAGGTGATACGATACCTTCCCAGTCCCAGATGCTGCGCCAGAAGGATTCGAGATCCTCCACCGACCAGGAGCGCAGATCCTCGTATGTGGCGAAGTCCAGCCCCCGCATGTCTTTCAGCCACTCGCGATACAGCCGGATTTGAGGGATCGGGATCAAAGGTTCGGCTGCGGCACCAGAACGGGTCATCAAGAAACTTACCTTGCTCTTTCCAGCGAAAGGGTCGGGTGTTCCGGCGGGCAGCGCAGCACTTTATAGCGCCGCCCGATCGGGTTCAGAAGGATGAGCGAAGGCTCATCGCGGCGTAGCGACCAATCGGATTGAAACCGCCGCCGATCCCGTCCGTCCCCGGGAAGAAAGGCGGTGTTGCATCGAAGAGGTCGTTGATCTGCAGCCCCAGTTCCGTGCCCCGGGCAAAACCGAGGTCCGGCAAAGCGACCGTCAGGCGCAGGTCGACCGTGGTGTAACCCTCTGTAGAAAACAGGTCGGTGCCGGTGGGCGTTGCGTAGGATGCGGTTACCCCGGCGCGGTGATTGACGAAATTGACGAAGGTTACCGGCCCGGCCCTGACGCCGAGCGTGGTGCGGAAGGTGGCGCGCGGGATGCCCGCATCCAGCGAGTTGCTCTCGGTCGAAGTGGGTGAGAGCCGGTTGGTGTAGTTCAGGATATAATTGCCCGCGATCCCTGCAAAGACGGTGCCGAAACCGAGGGACCGACGGTAATTCACATCGAAGTCGATCCCGTTCGTCTTGCGCACGCCGAAATTGCCCTGTCGCAGGTCGAGGATGTTGCCGATCGGCGGAACGGCCGAGAACGTGTAATAGAAGGGCACCGTCCCGGCGATCGCGGCGTCGAGCTGTGCAGCGCCAGGATCGCGGATGACACGTTCGGAAAACGTGGGATCGCTGAACAACAGCGCGCCCAGCCCCGAAGGCGTACCGATCACGTCGTCGTACTTGATGTCGTAGAAGGTGAAGCTGGCCGTCAGGTCCGGCGCGAAAGCCGGGCGGAAATCGACCCCTGCCGACCAGGTCCGGGCGGTTTCGGGTTCGAGATCTTGGTTGCCGCCATACAGGAGAATGGTGTTGACCTGGTCCGCGCCGCGCACGGGATCCCGGGCGCCGAAGGCATCGACCAGGGCAGCCGCGGAGTAATAGGACCCCACCGTCGAGCCAAGATCGCGCAGACCGGGTGCACGGAAGGAATGTCCGTAGCTGCCGCGCAGGTTCACCCCGTCGATCGGCTCCCAGGTCACGCCGACCTTCGGATTAGTGGTCGATCCGAAGTCGCTGTAGTGATCGTAACGGCCCGAGAGCGACAGGGTCAGGCTCTGCGCGAACGGGCCCGCATTGTCCGCTCCCACGATCGGCACGAACAGTTCGCCGTAGACCGACTGGACATTGCGCGAGAGGTCTTCGGGAAAGCCCACCCCCCCGCTCTGCCCGCGCTGCCTGTACGTCTCGCGGCGATACTCCGCACCGACCGCAATCTTCAGGGCACCGCCGGGCAGCTGCGCCAGCGGTCCGTCGACCTTGACCGCGCCGATACGCGTGCGCTGCCGGTTGGTGAAGGTCGTCGGGTTGTCGAGGATCTGCGCGACCACCGCAGGGTCCGTCTCGAAACCGAAGGGATCGAGCGCGGTTTCCGGCGTGGTGCCCGCGGCAGCAGCCGTCAGCGCCGTGGTGTTGATCCCCGGCTGAAGCGTATCGTTGCGCGACCAGTTGTAGGTCCCGTAGACGCTTGCTTGGAATTCGCCCGGCAGGTCGATGTCTACCCCGCCGGTCGCATTGCCGGTGCGCACCCGGTAGGTCTGATCGAAGTGATCATCGCCCACCAGCCTGTCCGGCCGGAAGTCGAAATACCCGAACGTCGACCCCGTGCCCGGGGGCGCGCGAAAATACGGGTTGGCGGCGGTAATCAGTACGAAGGTCTGCCCCGGCAACGCGGCTTGTACGGTGTCCTTGCGGTCCGAGTAGAGCACGTCGCCCCACAGCGTAATGGTGTCGGACAAATCCTGCTGCGCCGAGACCAGCGCGCTGTGCGCGCGGCTTTCGGGCAGGAGATCGACAGGACCACGCGGATCGCAGGTGTTGACGCCCGGCTGGAGGTCTGGCGCTGCATAGATCGTACCGGCGAACAGGTTTACGTTCGCATCGGGGCAGACGGTCGAGCGGGTGTCGATACCCCCCACGTCGCGGAAATCGAGCGCGCGGTAGTCGCGGTCTGCTCCGGTGATATTGCTGTTCTGCTGGTACTGGTACGACAGGACCAGCGAGCCGGTATCCCAGTCCTGTCCGAAGATCGCGCCCGCGTTAAGGGCATCGTAGTCATCCGCGAAACCATAGCGAAAATTGGCCTCGAGTCCGGATGCACGCTTGCGCGTTATGAAGTTGACCACCCCGGCAACCGCTTCCGAACCGTAGATGGCCGAAGCGCCGTCCGCGACGATTTCCACTCGTTCGATCGCGAGTTCGGGAATGAGGGGATAGTCGGGATTGGTCTGCTGAACGCTGCCGGAAATCAGCCGGTGGCCGTTCATCAAGGGCAAGGTGGCAGCCGGGGGGAGCCCGCGCAGACCTGGCGCGAATGATCCAACCCCGCCGTTGCTTACGCGCGGCGCGGTGTTGAAGCTGTTCAGCTGGGGGACGGTCGCGAGCAGTTCGGGGGTACTTGCCGCGCCGATCAGCTTTGCGTCCTCGCGCGTGACGGTGATGAGATCCGATCCGGTCGGCGGGACACCGCGAATGCTCGAACCGGTGACGATGATCATGTTTTCAGATGTGGCGGCCTCTGCTTCTATCGCGGGATCATCGGACGGGTCTTGCGCTCCGGTGGCCTGCGCATGGGCGGCGGCAGGCAGGATCAGCATTGCAGCCGTCAGCGCAGACTGGTGAAGCAGGCGCGCACGGAAACGCACGCAGATTGTCTTTTTTGACATGTTCTCTCTCCCATCAATTCGCAGACGTTGCCGCTGCCGGACTTTGCCGGCTTGATCGCATGCATATGGTCTGACACAGCCCTTTGTAAGTGCACGAGCGGACATCGCTGTGTCATTTGCGGACATGTTGCGGGGATGAGCGGACAGTATGACGATTCCAAACGAGGCTGGCGAGGCAGCGATGCGAAAGGATCGGGCGGGCTTTCCCTCGCTGAACCAACGCATCTTCGCGCCGTTCAAGATCGCGACGGTGATCGATACTGTCGCGGATCGCGGGATGTCGCCGGATACCGTGTTGGATCGAACAGGGCTTACTTTGGCCGATGTGCGCGATCCGCACACGCTTACTTCGCTCGGACAATATCTCACCGCCTGCGAGAACATCGTGGCGGCTGGAGCCGGAAACGCGGATGCATTCGCCATCGGTTCGCACCTGCATCTGTCGGCTTACGGCATGTACGGCTACGCTTTGATGTGTTCGCCCACGATGCGCGACTTCTTCGACTTCGCGGTTCGGTATCAACCGCTTGCGACACCGACGGTGCGGCTGCACTGGCGAGTCGAGGGCGACGTGGCGATCTGGCAGTTTCGCGAGATCTACCGCGACATGATGAGCGACGATGTTCGCACCTTCCTCATCCGCCAGCAGATGAAGATGACCTTCACCCATATCCGCGATGCGGCTGGGACCGACAACCTGCCGGTGCGCGCGCTGTTCGCGCTTGACGAGGACGATCATGCGGCAGAGGATGCGCGCGAGCTGTCGTGCGAGTGTCTCTACACACAGGCTGCGAACGAACTTCATTATCCGGCAGGCATTCTCGAATCTACGCCCGAGCTCGGGAACCGACTGACCCGGACAATGCTCGAGGAAACCTGCGACCGCCTGATCGGGCAATCGCGAATCTCTTCGGGCCTGTCTGGGGAGGTATACCAGCTGCTCTTGAGCGCGCCCGGCCAATTCCCGTCCATGACCGCGCTCGCCGCGCAACTGGGTCTGCAGGAACGCACGCTGCGCCGGCGCCTTGCCGGAGAGGATGCGACCTACGGAGCGATCGTCGACGAAGTGCGGCGCAAGCTCGCGATCGAATATCTGCAGACCACCCGGATGAGCGTGGACGATGTTGCGTGGAAGGTGGGCTTCAGCGACGCAGCCAATCTGCGCCGGGCGGTCCGGCGGTGGACCGGCAAAACGGTAAACCAAATCCGCGAGGGAGAATGAACGCTTGCACGAAGCATCCGGATGCTAAGCCATGCTTGGGAAAGCCGAAGGTCAGCTTATCGTCCATGATCAGATAGCGGTTTGCTTCGGCAAGATATGCAAATCGCGTGATAATGTCTCGAATTTTCATCAAATAGGCCGAATGCCGAAGGACGGGCATTTGACAAGTTGGCGCAAAAGCGGACGCTAGCAATAGGCGCTCTCGTCTACACCGAGAGGGGCTGGAACTGGGCCGGTTGCGGACTGACCGCTTTTTGATACTTCGATTGGGAAACGGACCAAGCAAAGGTTCAAACACCGGACACTGATACGAAGAATTCTGGCCCAAGGCGCCGACAAGTCATGTGACTGGCCTCCTATTGCGCCGCAAAGGAACTGGCGTCATGACATGTCAATGGCCGTCTTCGAGCATCAGGAAGTCCTCGCTAACAGGCTTGTCTTGCGGACGAGTGAGGACCCGTCCTCGCCGGTACTGAAGGCGTTCTATGCCGGGTATGATCGTGCCTTCGTGCTGCCTGACGAACGTGAGGATCTTGATGGCTTCATCGATTGCTTGCAGCTTAATCAGACTCTGCCAAGCCTCTTCGCGCGGCGGCACAGCGAGCAGGTGCTGACGGTGGAGGACTCGGAAGGCACGTTGCTGGGTGGCGCCAACTTCCTTGCCACCGGCATGACCGCCGCTGGAGGCCCGCCGGTTTCGCTGGCGCTCAACTACGTCTTCGTCGAGTCGGCAGCGCGCGGACAGGGCTTCGCTCGGGTGCTGATCGGCGCCGCGCAGCGGATGGCGCTGCTGGCGTTGACCGGCGCGACGGACGGCCCCGAACCGGCGGTGTTCATCGAGCAGAACGATCCTTTGGCTCTGAGTGATGCGGAATATGCCGCTGACACCCAGCACGCCGGGATCGACCAGATCGACCGGCTGGCGGTCTGGGCCCGACTGGGCGCGCGGCTGGTCGACTTCCCCTACGTCCAGCCCGCACTGTCGCCCGATCAGAAGCCAGACGACGGGCTGATCTACGCCGCACTGCGCTATCCGGAGGCGGCGATCCCGGCGGCCTGGTTTCACGATCATCTGCAGAGCTTCTTCGGCGTCTCGGTTCGCAAGGGCGCGCCGCTCGAAGGCGACCCGGTCTGCACCGCGCAGCTCGCTGCCTTGGTCGAGCGGCGCGAGCCAGTGGCGCTGGTCCCGGTCGAGGTGGCAATCGCTGCACTCAAGGCTGACCGGCGGCAGGGCGCAGGGCAGAACTTCCGCCAGTTCGCCACAAGACTTTGCGCATGACCGAGACAGGGGGCAACACCTTCGACCGCGCCTACGATGGCACCGCCTATTGGACGCTGTCGCTTTATGTCGACGCTGAACGCCTCGCAGGCGTCTACAACAAGGATCTGCGGGAAGACCCCGGCAAGACATTGCGCGCTGCGCAGCTGCGCCACCTGCCCAGCTTCGCGCTCCGCAACGCAATCGACCCCTTGTTCAACGACATCGCCGACCGCGACTTCTTCGGTCGCCCGCGCGACTTCCTGTTCGCCGCCGGGCAAGGCGCAGCCAACAGCGGGTCGGCCTGGACGTTCGACGCAGCCGCCAATGCGATCCGCACCGAGACCGAGCTGGTCTTCGAAGTCCCTCCCGATTTCAGCTGGGTAACCGAAGGGGTACGGTTCCACTGCGACCTCAAACGCCAGCTCAAGCGTAGGGTCCGGCTGCGGCGATTCTGGTTCGCGCACAGCGACGGGGCGCTATCCTACCACCTCTCGTTCGAGCACCGCTATGGCCGCGAGGCCGAGCCGGAGGCCGCCCCCAAGCGGCGCGATATCCTGCGCGATCCCTACGGGATGCAGACCTTCTACTTCCTTTCGCTGCTGCAAAAGCTGGCCGCGCCGAAGGAGTTCATGCTCGGCGAGGAGCAACTTGCGGCGCTCATCGACGCGGACGGTAGCGAAACCTTCCTCAATCCATTCTTGGGCCATACGACCGGGATTGACCCGCTCGACCGGATCGCGGTCGTACACGCCGGAACCAAAACCGGCAGCACCTTCTGGCAGTTCGTGCGCGGCCAATTCGTGGGTGATGCCCGGCTGCTGCTGGGCGAGGTCTTTGGCCTTGCCACGCCAGACGATGCCGCGCTGGCCTCGCTGCCACGGATGACCGAGGTGATCGAGGTTCCCGGCCTGATGCTGCCGCGCTGCCGCTATCTCTTCCACATCGACGACGAGCGGTTCTTCAACCGTCTGCTGCCAGTCGATCCGGTAAGCCAGGAAGGGCTGGCCCGTAAGCGCGTGGTGCGCGAGCAGTGCTTCGTGCCGTTCCGCGACATGATCGACGAAATGACCCGGCCTGAGCAAGGCCCGCCCGCGCGCGAGGCCTGGCTCGGCGCGAAGCGCGGGCAGAAGCCGGGCCTGGCCTGGTCCAAATTCGATCTGACCAAGACCTATGAGGAGTGGATCAGGATCGGCATGTTCCGCGATCCCGACAACGTGATCGACAATGAAGCCCAGCCCTATCCGAATGAACCTGCGCTCAAGCGCGGGCTGCACGATGGCACGGCGCTGATTTGCTACGATTTCAAGGATCAGCCGATCGATCCGCCGATCCCGGTGCATATCCCGGCCTACGAGACCGGGCGGGCCGACTGCCTCGACTACCTGTTCCTCTCCGGCTTCAACCAGAACATCATCGACTGGCTCAACCAGGATACCTCGGAAATCCTCGACTCGATCGATCCGATCTACCCGACCGAAGATGTCCAGGCCGACGAGCGCTTCTTCGTGCGCTACGCCAACCACCGCGGGATGATCACCTATGTCGCAGGCAGCCGCAGCCTGGAGATCGGCAACGATTACCTGGGTACCTGCCCCTACGCTTTCCTGATCCACGTTCTGGCGCTGCACAACGAGTTTCTGGCGCGCGACCACGAGGAACGTAGCGCGAACAAGCTCGTCGATATCGATGCAACGGTGCATGAACTGCGCGACGGCAAGGCCGACGAAGCGCTGCTCGACAGTTCGCAGCAGCTGGAAACCGCGATCAACGACCTCAAGCTCGACAGCTACCGCAAGTATGAACGCCACCGCTACCTCAACATCTTCCGCTACGATACCGAAGCGGAGGTGTTCGAAAAGCTGGCCGAACTGCGCGGCACGGACTGGCGAGGCGAGGCGATGGACAAAGCGCTCCAGACGCTGGAAGAATATGCTCGCGACCTCGACCGGCGCCAGGCCAAGGCGCTGGAAGTGGAGCAGCGCGGGCGCGACGAACGGCTCGGCGCGCTGATCGCGGCGGTAGGTGTTATCTCGGGCGTGGGCACGCTGTTCAGCCTCGCCGACTTTGTCCAGAAGCATCCCCGCCTCGGCGTCCCGTCCGCTGGCGCTGGTGCTGGCGGCTGGGCGGGCTGGCTGCTCGGCAACTTTGGTTGGCTGTTCGGGCTGTTCGGGCTCGGCATTCTAGTGCTGCTCGCCGTGCTGTACCGGCGCGAGATCTTACGCGCGCTGCGCCAGCTGTTTGTCCGTGCCGATCACGCCGGGAGAAACAGCCTCCCTGACAAGGATGACGGCCCAGCTTGACCTCCGCTCGCGCGCTTTATGCATCTTTTGGGCCGTCAGCGGTTAGTCTGCTCCTAGCGTAGCGATACACCAAAGCTGCCATAAATCCTGATTGGCGAGCGCCCCAAGGCACAACTCAGTGCCCGCCGAACCGCAGTCGAATGCCGCCGTTCAGGATAAACCCTTCCAGCGGCGCCCATGCATCGACGGTCCATTGCCCGCTCGGCGCGCGCTGGGGAAGCAGCAGCGGATCGTATTTCGTTTGGCGCACATCGAGCAGGTTTTCCGCATTGGCGAACAAGCTGACCTTGCCGATCGTGATCTCGCCGAGGATACCTAGGTGCAGATAGGGTCGCGAACGCGTGCGGTAGGGATTGTCGTCGAGCGCCTGTGTGCCCGTGTAATAGGCTTCGATCCCGATGCGGCCCTTTCCATGCTCCTCCCACATGCCGACAAGACCAGCCGTGTGTTTGGGCGTTAGCGGAACTTCGCGTCGGCCGATGCCGGATGGATCGGGTTCGCTCGCATCGACGAAGACGTAGCTTCCTGTCACTGTGAAACCGTCCTGCTTGAAGCGGAGCAGGAGTTCGGTGCCGCGAACGTGGGTCGTGCCGTCGATATTGACCAGCTCGACCCTGTCGGTCGCGATCTCGCGAAGGCGGGTGGCATTCTCGATATTCGCACCGAACAGCGTCACATTGGCCTCCCAGGGGCCGTCCGCATAGCCGAGATCGAGCGATGCAGTTTGCGCAGTTTCCGCTTCGAGGTCCCCTAGCGGCTCAAGGCGGGAGAGACCCGTCGCATCGATCTCGTCGACAAAGGGAGTCGGCGCGAAAAATCCTCCGCCGAACGAACCACGAATGGTCCAGTTGCCCGGACGGTAAAGTGTGGAAAGCCGCGGGCTGAACTGTGTTCCGAACTCGTCATGGAAATCGACACGCGCGCTCGCTGCCAGCGTCAGGTCAAGCGTGGCTTCCTGTTCGAGCTGCGCGAAGACGCTTGGAACATCGTAGGTGTAATCGAAAGCCGGAAATGTCTCGGACCGAAACCCATCGGACTGGAAGGCGATGCCGCCGACCCACGAGGTTGCGCCGCTGCCGCCCGAAACCGATGCTTCGCCGAACACGCTCGTGTGACGGTCATCCTCCACCACCCCGCCGTAGCGGTGGAGATGATCCTGACGCATGGCCGATGCGCGCAGGTTGAGCGTGGCTAGGTCGGACAGGGGTGTCTGCGCGACCAGACCTGCATCGAGGCGTTCGGTATCCTGCGTCTGCGGAAACGCCGTGTCGTCGGGCACCGTCCTTCCGGGCAGCGTGCCTCCTACGCGGTCTTCGGTCATCGCGCCGATGGTCAGGTAGACCGATGAGCCGTCATCCCCATCCCACTGGAAGCGGGGGCGCGCTGTAAGACGATCATAGGCAGCCATGTCGAGCCAGCCATCGCCATCGAGATCCTGTCCGCTCTGGCGGTGAGCACCCACGGTTAGCGAAAGTCCCGCATTCCCGCTCAGTGGACCGGCAACATAGGCTGTCAAGTCCTGTCCGTTGCGGGTCGTTACGTTGCCAAGCACTTCCGCTTCGAATTCGTCGCCGGGGCGCTTTGAGACGAGGTTGATCACGCCGCCCAGCGCTGAGGCGCCGTAGAGCGCGGAGGCCGAGCCCTTGATCACCTCCACCTGTCCGAGATCGGTCGGCGGGATCTGCAGCAGGCCCAGCGATGCCGCCTGCCCGCCGTAGAGTGGGAGGTTGTCGGCAAGCAGCTGGGTATATCGGCCCTCCAGCCCCTGGATACGGATATTAGCGGCACCCAAGGCAGGGGACGTGACCTGCACGCGCACGCCGCCGGTCTCGTTGACCAGCATGGCGATATTGCCGGGACGCATGATCGCCTTTTCCTCGATCTCCTCTCCTGCAATCACTTCGACGCGTATAGGCTCGTCCTGCACTCTGCGACCCGAGCGCGTGCCTTGGACGATAATGACCTGAGCCTCTTCGCTCTCGTTGTCATGTGCATTTTCATCCTCGTTTGTTGCGATATTCTGCGCGAAGGCAGGCATTACGAGGGTGAACGGAGAAGCAGCGCCGAGAAGCAGCGCAAGGCGCGTGGCATTGGTCACGGTTGATCCTTTATTCGGAAAGGGATGTTAAGATTTACCCGTGCGCGAGTTCGCGGCGGGCCTGGACGAAAACTTCGGCGGCGCCCCACAGGGCGAGGCCTGCGATGATGCTGGCGACCAGCAGATCGGGCCATGCCTGTCCGGTGCCGAACACGCCGAGCGCGGCGCCCAGCACAGCGATGTTTCCTATCGCGTCATTGCGCGAGCAGATCCAGACCGAGCGCATGTTCGCATCACCCTCGCGGTAACGGAACAGCAAGAGCGCCACGATGACGTTCACGACAAGCGCCAACGCGCCGATCGCACCCATCGTCTGCGGTTCTGGGTTCGATCCCGCTACGAGGCCATAGATTGCAAAGCCGATCACCCACAGGCCGAAGGCCAGCATCGTCGCGGCCTTGAACAGGGCTGCCTTCGCACGCCACGCCAGCGCCATGCCAGCCACGCCCAGACTGATGGCGTAATTGGCGGCATCGCCGAAGAAATCGAGCGCGTCAGCCTGTAGCGCGCGAGAATCCGCGGCGATACCGGCCACGATCTCGACCACGAACATCGCCGCATTTGCTATCAGCGCGATCCACAGGATCGAGCGCCAGCGCGAATTGTTGTGCGCAATTTGGTTTGGTTCGGGTGTCTGGCAGCACGATTTGCCCATGCCGCTCTCCTTGCAACGTTCGAGTCGCAGGGACATATGCACCTTGTAGCAGCTACAAGGTCAAGTGATGCGTATTGGAGAACTTGCAAGGGCAACCGGCACGAAGGCGGAGACAATTCGGTATTACGAGCGCGAGGGCATTCTCCCAGCAGCCGACCGGACGGATAGCAACTATCGCAACTATTCCGACGACCATTTGGCGACGCTCACTTTTGTGCGTCGAGCGCGCGAGCTCGGGTTCAGTATGGCTCAGGTTCGCGAACTGCTCGCCCTATCCGATCACGACGAAAAGCCGTGCCAGGACGTCGATCGGCTGGTCCAGCAGCAATTGACCGAAATCGAGCGCAAGATCGTCGATCTCACGGCGCTCCGTGACGAATTGGGGCAGATGTTACGATCCTGCCAGGCCGACAAGATTGGCGAGTGCCAGATCATCGGGAGCCTGGGGCGTCATGCCATAGCGTGAGTGCTCAATAGATGTCCGCTTTCGGGGGTCTTGGGCAGAGAGCGGAACGGCCGAAATGGGGCGCGTAGCTGCCATAGTCAGAAAGCCTAGGACCGCTGCGAAAGCGCAATCACCAATCTGGCGGCCAGTGTTTCTTCTGCGTTTGCACGCCGCTCTTTCATCTTCGAGACCAGCTGACGTTTGGAATGATCTGGCATGCTCACGATTGCGGCAAGCACCACAGCTTTCAGCAAGTCAGGATGCGCCGTAATCATAAAGTGGTCCCCGTTACCTGATCGGCAGGACGACGCAGCCGCTCAACCAGCGAGCGCAGGCTGGCGGTGAGCACGAGGGTTGCGCTCCCCATCTTGATGATCTCGATCTCGTCTCTGGAAATGAGCACATAGAGTGTGCTGCGTCCGATCCCGAGATAGCGACAGGCTTCGGGTACGCGCATGGCGATCGGTTCGATGGCCTGGGGCCCGCATTGCTCGCGAAGATGCTCTGTCGTGCTTGCAGATGGCATAGCGGTCGATCCTTTCATCTGTCGGGTGATGACGGACCGACCTTGGGGAGCATGGAGGGGACAGGCCGGCCCGCCATCGGCACCGAGTATCGGCCGATTAGGGCACCCTGGGCCACATGACGTTCCTACGCTGCAGCTGCCGTTCTTTCGCCGCAGCGCAGAGGCCTGGGGCAAGCACTCCAGTCAAATGCACCGATGCTCATCTGGACGGCAAAGGACGTCCGGGCGAAAGCGGGTTTCCGAACGAAAACAGCACAGAACGCCAAGCGCCGTCGCCAATCTGTTTGATAAAAAAGAACTTTTCGAAAGGAGCGCCGCAGGAGCACTACGGGTGCCGTCGCATATTACTGAACGAAACCAACCACCTGCGCCCCGACCGACGGCGGCGCTTTTATCTCGCCCTCATTTTCTCGCTTCAAATCAGACGCTTACGGACGAATAATTACTCCGATTACGCCTGCAAGCGGAATGCATCGCGACTGCATCCGGCGCTGCCAGCGACCTGCCGTGATAGGGTCGCGGGTGTGCTTCTGATCTGCAACCAAGCGGCAAAATTTCTGGAGCGGCAGTGTCTAAGAGCGTCGCTGAATGATGCAACGCCATGGCAGCAAAACGACGCGGTCATCGCACACCAAGAGCCAGATATTCGCATTGCGAGCGCACACTGGATGTTCGACGATTGGTTGCAGCCACGCTCGTGGACGGCCTTTGTGTCAGCTTTTGGGTCAATAATCGTGACGCTTTAATGTCGTGAATTGGGTGTTAGCGGACGGTCTGCTTTCAGGAAGTTCTGGACTTGACCAGCCATCACCCTGAATTATATAGTTAGCATGATAACTAAAGGAATGTCATGATCCATCAGTTGAACATCATCGCACGGATCGCGCCGCATCCAACGCACTACAACAAGGCGCGCGAGGCCATCTGCGAGATCATCGAACAGACGCGCGCCGAACCCGGCTGCATGGAGTTTCGTCTCAGCGAAAATGCACAGGACGGAACACTGTATCTCTATGAGGAATGGCGAGACGAGGCGGCACTGGCATCGCACCACGATCAACCATACACCCGGGCCGTCTTTGAAGCCTACCGGGACTGGCTGGCAGAAGAGCCGCAAATCCTTCATCTCCGTCCGGTTCGGTAAGGCTGATGTTCTTTCTTAAAGAACTTCCCAGCCGACAAATGGTCGACGGTTATGCCGACCAATTCGCCGATGTCGATGTCGACAGAGTGCTCGACGCGCTTCGGTTGATGCGACGCGCGAGCCTGCTGATCCGCGAGCTGGAAGCATACTTCGCGCGCCATGACCTCTCGCAGCTTCGCTTTTTGATGATGATCCTTATCGACCGCGAACCCGAGCGAAACTGCCTCGCTGCAAGTGAAATTGCCGAAAGGCTGGACGTATCGCGGCCCGTCGTCACGCGCACCTTGCAGGGCTTGGAACGGGCTGGCCTGATCGCGATTTCGGAAAACTCAGAAGATGCTCGCTCCCGGAACGTGACCCTTACTCTCTCGGGGAAAGCCAAGCTCGACGAGGTTCTGCCGGGATACTTCGCCATCCTTCACCGTCCCGATCCAGCAGCCGACAAATGACATTCCGGATCGTTATATTGCGGACCATGCTCGTCTGGCTCGTCGTATGGCCGCTTGTGACCGGGATGCTCAAGCTGCTGAGGTTCATCGCGAGCGATATGGCGCTTGGATTTCAGACACTCATTCTGACGGCAATCCTTGTTCCCCTCATCAGTCTGCTGCTTGCTCCAGCGATGCATTCGCTGGCAACTCGCTTAATGAAGGAATGGTCATGACTGACAGGTTCGAAAGAGGCCTCGAGAATCTTCGCAGAATCGACGGTGAAGCCGGAGAGAAGGTGGTTGAAAGCTTAAAGGACATATCGCCGGATCTTGCCCGCTACACCATCGAATACCCGTTCGCCGATATCTACGCACGGCCCGGTCTTGGCCTCCGCGAACGAGAGATCGCGACGATCGCAGCCCTTACGGCGATGGGCACGGCACAGCCCCAGTTGAAGGTCCACATCCAAGCCGGACTCAATGTCGGTCTTACGAAGAGCGAGATCGAGGAAATTATCATCCAGATGAGCGTGTATGCCGGATTTCCAGCAGCGTTGAACGGGATGCAAGCCGCCAAGGAAGTCTACTCGAGCTCGGATGCCAGCGAATTCGATCAGGATGAGCCTAATTGACGGCAGCTTGCGGTAAGGAATTCTGCCCAGGCGAATGTCCGCAACGGGGTGGAAAGCTTCCGGTCCGCTTTCAGGAGGCTAAGCCGCGAAAGCCGCCGTCGAGGCAAGTAGCAAGCCCCGGCAGCTACGCGCCCTCATAACGGTCATTCGAGAGATTGATGTAGCAACCCAAAAGCGGACGTTCGCTTAACAATTAAAGGTTGCCTAGCGTACCGAGTACTATCAGTCGATAAGCAGAAAATTGTTAGTCGCGTTCAAGCCGCAAGTGACGTATGCGATGTAAGCATTTCCCTTATTTCTTCTGGGCTGGTCGGTCGTCCAATTAAATAGCCCTGAGCAAGATCGCAGCCCGCTTCCCGGAGGAAGGTGAGACAGCTTCGATCCTCAACTCCTTCTGCAACAACTCGCAGACCAAGCCGATGCGCAAGGTCGATGGTCGACTGAACAAGAAGCGCATCGTTTGCGTCCTCATGGGCGTGCTGAACAAAGCTCCGGTCGATCTTAAGTTCGGACAGTGGAAGCTGCTTGAGATAAGTCAATGTCGACTGGCCTGTGCCGTAATCGTCCATCGAGATTGCGATGCCAAGGTCGCGAAAGTGCTGAAGCGCGGCGACAGCGGCGCTAGGATCGTCAATTGTTGCTGATTCAGTCACCTCGAAAATCAAACGATTCCGCGGAATTCCTGTCTCCGTAAGGATCCGCTTTGCCTTGTCGATGAATTCGTTTGAATAAACCAGCTTTGCAGAAATATTGACTGCAGCGCTGACAACAAGACCACGCTGGCACCAAGCGGCCAAATCATCGATGGTTCTTTGCAGAACATACAAGGTCAGGTCGCATATCCGGTTCGCATCTTCGGCCATCGGAATGAACAGGTCGGGTCGTAAGGGACCGCGTTGCGGGTGATTCCAACGTACGAGCGCTTCGACGCTGGTGATACGATCAGTCTTCAAATCAAGCTTCGGCTGATAGACGACCTCAAGCTCACCCAAATCGATTGCCACATCGAGCTCTCCCATGAGGGAGATCTGCCGTTCCACTTCGGTTTGCTCATCAGCTAGATGAATGTGCCAAGGTTCGGCATTTCTCAGAGCCGTCGCAGCGGACAACGCCGCCTCTGCTAGGGCTTGAGGTGCGGCAACGCCAAATGCGATCTGGACATCAACGCGTCGCCCTCCGACCTCGATGGGACGTCGCATCAGTGCATGCAATGCCTTTAGCATTGCCTCCATCTCTCCGGCTTCAAGAGAAGAATGCCAGGCGAGCGTGCGGTCCTCTATTCGATAAACTGTGCTGCCGAAGTTCCCTACGAGGAGCCGCTCGGCAACGCGTTTGAGGAGTTCTTTCGCATTGTGATCGCCCAGAACGCTCGAGAGCGCCGCGAAATTACCAATGATTGCCGTAATGCATGCGGCCGACGCCGGATCAATCTCTCGTTCCATCGACAGTCGGTTCGGAAGCCCTGTGTCGGAGTCATGGACGCGCCTATGGTCCAATTCCTTTTTAAGAATTGCCAGCAACTGCGCAGCGCCTGCAGACAATACCGCGACTGCGGCGGGTGCGGCTTCGAGCATCGTGTAAAATGCGAACCAAGAAACGCCGTAGGCACTCACAACTGTGCCCAGCGCTACGGCGCTGCGCGTTGCGGCCTGGCGCATTGTTGTCGCCCGAAGCAACCAGGCGAAGCCTGCGCAGGCTATTGCCATAAGAACAAACGGGCCTGCGCTGGCAGGCAAAGCCGCAAAGAGAGTTTCAGCTGCAATCGCTTGAACAATGACGCCGGGAATTACGCCATGTTTAGGCACAGCGTACCTGTCGCCCATTTCTATTGCCGTGGCACCGACCAACACATCTTTTCCACGAAGATCGGCTTCGGCAAACCGACCGTGCTCGATATCAGAGAAGCTGTGGCGGGGTATAGTCAGAGGGTCGATCGAAAGATCTAATGGAAAAGGCTGATCGACCGTCCCGGGTCGGCCCGCAATCTGCGCGGACAATGATGGCCGGGGAATGCCCTGCGTAAGAGTGCCCAATGGCATTCGCCGCACGAATCCGTCGCCGTCTGCTGCGATGGAAACCGAACCCAGGATTGCATAATCCCTCAAGGCTGGGATCGGCAGGGCGTCTAGCATCCTTATGTCGTGCCGAGATGCTCTTTGCGCAAATGTCGGCAGGACGATCGTTGGCTTGGCCTCGGCCAGCGCCGCGGCGAAAGCGAGATCCTGCTCTGTTTCAGATGGAGTGGAAAAATCGACGTCGAAGGTAATGCTCCGCACGCCCGCATCCGACAGCCGACTGACAAGTGCACCATAGTGGCGCCGGTCCCAGGGCCACCGGTCTATCTCTGCCAGGCTTGCCGCATCCATCTCGACGACGTGAAGCTGGCCGCTGGCTTCGCGGGAATGGATGCCGAACAGGGAATTGCGCAAAGCATCTTCAGCGCCCTGCAAAAACCCCGAACCCCACAGTAACATCGCAGCTGCCAGCGATAGTACGCAGATCAGCAGTCGGCCGATAGTGGCGCTCATACCCATCGACCGCATATTGCGAGATGTCGAAAGGCATCGAAGTCGTTAACGATTAGCACGACTAGTCACCCTTGCCGGGGCCGCCGTCCTTGCCCGGACCGCCAGGTTTGTCGTCCTTACCGGGTTTGTCGTCCTTACCGGGTTTGTCATCCTTGCCGGGTTTGTCGTCCTTGCCAGGCTTGTCGTCCTTACCGGGCTTGTCGTCCTTACCGGGCTTGTCGTCCTTACCGGGCTTGTCGTCCTTGCCGGGCTTGTCGTCCTTACCGGGCTTGTCGTCCTTACCGGGCTTGTCGTCCTTGCCGGGCTTGTCATCCTTGCCAGGCTTGTCGTCCTTGCCAGGCTTGTCATCCTTACCGGGCTTGTCGTCCTTACCGGGCTTGTCGTCCTTACCGGGCTTGTCGTCCTTACCGGGCTTGTCATCCTTGCCGGGTTTGTCATCCTTGCCAGGCTTGTCGTCCTTACCGGGCTTGTCGTCCTTACCGGGCTTGTCATCCTTACCGGGCTTGTCGTCCTTGCCAGGCTTGTCGTCCTTGCCAGGTTTGTCGTCCTTGCCGGGCCGATCATCCGTGCCGGGCAGGCCAGGCTTGTCATCCTTGCCGGGATTTTCGCCGCGGCTCGGTTGATCCGGACCGTTCACGCTCTTGTCGAGCGGAGCCTTGCCTACCGAAACGGACCGGGAGCTTGCAGCCACTTCCGCAACGAGTGCGACAGGGGCCGGACCAGATACTACTCCTGAAGTCGCCTTACCCATATCCGCAGGCTTACTTACAATCGCTGAAGCGATAAAAGGCAGCGCCGACCCCGTAGGACCGCCGCCGCTCTTCACAGGTGTGCTGGTTGAGCGAAGGTCTGCTTGGCTCCCTTTCTCGACATCGCGAGACGCTGGCGCCTGAATGGTGACGGGCTCTACCTCAACCTGCTCCTTCTCTTCGTTCTGAGCCGCAGGACGTGCAGGAGAATCGATCACGATTGACTGATCTCCCGAAATCGACAGGCGATACTTATCGCCAGCTGAAATCATCGCGACGTCGCCGGGCCGAACAAGATCGCGCGCGCCGCCATCAAGCGTAGATACTTCGACGAGACCTTCGGTGACTTGCAGCGAAGAGCCCTCTGCGCCCACCGTAACCGAAAAGGTTGTGCCCTTCACGACAGCAGCGAGGTAAGGCGTATCAACTTTGAAATGCGGGGTTCCCTTCTTTTCGACACGAAAGATAGCGTTCCCGATTTCTTGGAAGAATTGGGTTATCGAAGAATTCTTGGACTCCTTGGGAATTCGAACACGGCTATTCGAAGCCACAGTCACAAAGTCATTCTGATGAACAAGGACCGCTCGGGCTCTTGCTCCAGTCGCAATCGTGTCGCCTACTTCCACGGTGGCACCGCGCCGTGCAGCGACACGCTTTCCATCCCGATCGACGAACACAGGCCCGCTGACCTCGCTCACCATCCAGCCAGACGACTGCGCAATCGCTTGTGAGCTTGCGCAAATAAGTAGCGCAGCCGTTACACTTCGGGTGAGGGTTTTGATCATGCGTGCGACTCCATTCAATTTGCCAGATGTAACGGAGAGGCTTGGGGCAACGGTTGAGGAACAGGGTTTCTCAGGGATCAAATTTTATGATTTCTAAATCTTTAAGGCGCAGTCCCGCGAGAACTTAATCAGACACTTAGAGGATCCCGTGGGTCGCAATTACCTCGCCATCGCCTCGTTAACATTCAGTTTGCTCGCCGTGCCCTGCTATGGACAGGTCGCGCTCGACCGTGTCGATCCGGGTCGCGCAGAAGAACGCGTGACGAATGAACGTGAAGAAATTCCAACAACAAGCGATCCGCAAATCTTAGAGACTTCCACTGCGTTTCAAACGCAGGATGACGTATTCGTCGGCGCGATCGCTATCGATGGGCTGCACGTCATAGCGCGCGGCGATTTCTCGGATATTGTCGAAAATTACATCGGCCGCACGCTGAGCGGATCCGAATTGACCGAACTAGTCGAGCGGCTCGCAAACCGGGTGAAAGCAAAATTCCCCTTGGCAAGCGTCTATGTCGAGCCACAAAAAATCACTGCTGGTGTGCTTCAGGTCACCATCGACGAAGGCGCAATCGACGAGGTTAGGATCGAGGGGGCGCAAAACCGGTCGGTCATGGCAGCTCTATCAAAATTAGCATCGGGACAACCGGTCACGGCGGTGGACCTCGAGCGCAGCCTTCTCGTGGCCGGAGATATCGACGGGGTAACCCTGGGCAACGTCCGTGTCATGCGCGAAGAAAATAGAAATATCCTTGTGGTAAACGGCACCTATGAGCGTGTCGGTGGAAGCGTGACATTCGGCAATGACGGATCGAAGCCGCTCGGGCCGCTCGAACTCTACGGACACGTTAGATTCAATGGCCTCTTTGCCCAAGATGACACCTTACAGGTATTTATTCTCGACACAGTGCCTGAGGTCGAAGAGCTTGTTTTTGGTCAGGTACGATACGGCAAACGAGTTAGTCGCGAAGGAACTGAAATCTCGGCCACCGGCTCTTTTTCGCGCAGTGCGCCCGGGGCATATCTCGAACCGTTCAATATTCGTGGAGAGAGTTGGACAGTATCGCTAGGGCTTTTGCATCCAGCGGTCCGGCGACAAAATTCGAGTATCTGGATACGCGCGGACGCTTCCCATCGCCAAATTGAGCAAAGTCGTGACGGAGCTCTCGCGCGCCAGGATCGACTGACCACCGTATCAGCTAGCATCTACGGCTATTCACGTCTCGCCGGCGGATGGTTGCGCGCCAATGCGCAGATTAAGCAGGGCCTGGATCTTTTCGACGCAACGCAGCTCGGAGATCCCTTATCGTCCCGCCAGGATGCCGATGGAACCTTCACGACAGCCACGTTCGATATCGGATGGCGAAAGAATGTGGTCGCCGATTTAGGTATTAATGTTGCGGTCCGCTCACAGTTGGCCTCGCAGCCATTACTCATCTCCGAAGAAACGGGACTTGGGGGTGCTAACTTCGTTCGCGGCTACGACTACAGTGAACGGACCGGCGATCAGGCCCTTCTGGCCTACGGGGAACTGAACTATTCCTGGGACAGTCTTCCGGGACCACTAGCTGAGCTGGAATTCTATGGGTTCGTGGATGGTGGTAAGGCATATAATCTTGATGAGGGCTTCGGCGGTGGAAGCCTCTTTTCTTCAGGGGGCGGCTTTAGAGCTGACATCGGTAAAAGCCTCACGGGCGGATTGGAAGTTGCTGTGCCACTATCGGGCGTGCGCTACGATACGGGAGATAGCTCAGCCCGGGTTCGATTTCAGGTCTCTCAGTCATTCTAAGCTGTTGATAGCCACGAATTCGGGACAAAGATGTGAGCGGTCAAGCCCCCGCAAGGGTTTCGCGAAAACTTCAAAGAGCCATTGAACCTGGTCAGCAATATATGTGCTGTGGGAATCCCGAGGCCGAAGCCGTCGGTGTTTCTCTGCCGGGCTTGATCGACGCGGAAGAACGGTTCCAATAATGATGGGAATTGATCCTCGTCCACCCCAGGGCCTTGATCGATGATGTCTATCGTATAGCCGCTTTTACCGACACGGACCGCAACCTCAGCCGAGCCAGCAAACTGAACGGCATTTTCTATCAGCGCATTGATTGAGCGCTTGAGGGGCTCTTTGAATGTCTTGATGACGATATTCGTCATACCGATCAACGTAACTGCTTCTCCGTAGCGGCTCGTTACGTCCACCAGCAATTCGCCGAGATTGACCTCTTCAGGATCGCTCTGAAGGAGTTGTGCGCCAAGATAGCTTTCGAGGGAATCCAGCAATCGGACCATCTCGTCGACGCTTTGGTCATGTATGCCGACGAGTTCCTTGTCTTCAATCATCCCAGAAATCGTTTTAAGTCTGGATAGCGGAGTGCGAAGATCGTGCCCGATCGCCCGATACGATTTGGTCTGATCACTCAAAATACGATCAATTCGTTCCTGCATCGCGTTCATTGCGTGCGCCAGGTCCCGAAGGTCTCGAGGCCCCATTTCAGCGACCTGGACCTTGCCCCCCTGACCAATTCGCTCGGCCGCATCAGTAAGGCTGCGCAACGGCTTCGCAACCAGATACAAGAGCGCCAGACCGATGGCCAGAAATGCAGCCGTGATCAGTGTAGTGAGAACCATGGCTCGCCAGGCGACTGGCCACATGCTCGTTATGTCCCGCGAGACGAAGTTGAGCCAGGTACCATCGTCCAACTGCAAGGAGCCCTCCAGATCGCGGCTGCTTTTGTCCGACAGAGATGTCGATAGATGGAGGGGCCTTCCGGCCAACGACGGCTCCCATGCGATGATATCTTCGCCGATGCCGGACAGCATTTGATCACCGCTCGAACCTTCCACGTTCGGCGCCGGCGATACGTCAACAGCGAGGTATCGCGTGGTCATGTTTGCCGCCATCTGATCGGGCGCAAGTTTGTGCATTCTCTGCCCCACGACGAGAAGTTCGGCGACGCGCCGTGCATGGTCGTCCTGAAGCGTCTGGCGATCAATAAGTTGATAGAATACGAGACTGCCGGCGAGTTGGATGATGCCAAGAGCCAAAAATACGGCGGCGACATAAACCCCAAATCGGTGAGCCTTAAAGCTGCCTATCGGTGAGCGTTTCAAACCTCTTCATCCATTACAAGCCATTCTGGCTACAGTTGCGAGAGTCCTTCGCAAGCTTTTTAGCGGTGAAGAAAATTATAAGAACACTTGCGCCTTATATTCTGGTGAAAAATTTCTCAGCAAAATAGCACTTTGAGCCGAACGTCTGTTCTGCGCTACCTATCTCCGCAAGCCGAGAGTCCGCGGTCGACCTCATTCCAGTCGGTCTGCTCGGCGTTCAATCCCGTGAGCCTTCCAATAAGTCCGCGCTATTACTTACGGTTATGAATTCCCGTGAAGCTCGGCTTACAATCTCTATATTGGAAATGAGGCGACAGGCCATCCACGTTTGAATGCGACCCGGCGTGGTAGAGGAAGCCCCCTTTTTGGTCTGCCGTCTCACCAAACATCCCCTGATTTGCGTATGATAGCTAGTTGGGCTCAGCATCCAACTTATTGACTGAGTCCACTTCGTGTTTATCGCGTTTGCCGCTTAAGCCATAAGGTGATGCAATGAAGAAAAGGCTACAACAGCTTGCCGAGCACGCCCAGCAGGTAGCTGATTGCGCCAATCGCGCCATCGAAAGCTCGTCTGCGGCGACAGAGATGAATGCGCTCAATGATGCCATGATGGCCTACCGGAGCGCCGCAGTCTTCTATCTTACCCATCCCTCAATTGCCGACTACGTCCGTGCAGATGCCAGAAAACACAGTCCAGAAACACGTGAGGCGATTGAGAGGATCGCAGATCTGATCGACAGGCTCAACGAGCCTGATTAATCGTCGCTAATTGGCGGTCCGCTTACACTCTTTACAGACCATGTGATTTGCGTCCGCCTCGGAATGCAGAACCTTTGAGTATGAAATGCTAACTATGAAAAAGGCCCGCCGTGAGGGGGCCGTCAAGAGAAGGCGTGGAAAATCCAAGCCCTTCGGGTCACAGAAAAGGCAAGACGCCATCCGGACCGTAAGCATTGTAAGGTCGCGACATATGTGAATGTTTGTCACATTGGGGCTCGTACTTGTGTAGTTAAACGGGTGACCTCCATATTTTTATGGACCAGGATTGAGATCACGGTCCGTTAGCTTGGCGTAGTTGTGGGATATGTTCTGCTGTTGGCCGAGCGCTGGCGAACGGGGCCAAGGGCGGCTTCGCGCCCTCATTTCGGTTCTCCGAACGCTTCCGTCACATTCTAGAGAACGGACAATAAAATCCGAGATATCCCGCCCCTAGGCAAAGACATCTCAAGCGCCGGACCGGCCCTCCTGTGCCCTCGCCCTCATGGCGCGAATGGTTTATGAGCGCTTCCCATGCTGTCCCAGAAGACCCGATATGCCATTCGTGCGATGCAACACCTCGCAGACCGTTATGGCCAGGGTCCGGTACAATTGGGTGAAATCGCGACAGCACAGAAAATACCCGCTAAATTCTTGACGACCATCTTATCGGAATTGGGCCGTGCAGGGGTGGTAGAATCCCAGCGTGGCCGGGATGGCGGATATTGGCTGGCCAGCCCTCCGCAAGAGCTTACCTACGGAAATCTTGTCCGGCTGATGCGCGGCTCTCTGGCACTGGTGCCTTGCGCCAGTCGCAATGCACACGAGCGTTGTTCGAACTGCGTCGCTGAGAATGAATGCCGCCTGCGCGCCCTGATGCTGAAAGTGCGCGACCAGACTGCGGACTTGCTGGATTCCATCCACTTGTCGGACCCTATCCAACCTCCAAGCCAAGTCGGCGACAGCACCATCTAGGTTTCCGCCGGTGCCTGAAAACCACTCGCCCGATCGCAATCCTATTGTCAACAAAATCAGTTGAGATTATTTCCTGTCGTCTCAAACCGTGATTCGACAACTTGGGAAACCTCGGATGACCGGAGTAGATGAAAAGATTACCAAGCTGGTTCCGAAGCTATCCGAACCACTTTTGCAGGTCGTCGAGGCCATCGACAGGCTGCGTTTCGGAGTAATCCAACTTACCGTACACGACGGCAAGCTGGTCCAGCTCGAAATCACCGAGAAGCGCCGCTTTTCCTGAACCCTTCAATTTGCGTCCAACCTCAGACAGCAGACCGGACCACCGGATGCGGCTCGATCTTTCGAAAGCGAGACCATGCATCCCAGAATTTTTTTCCGTTCTACAGCGCTGCTTTCTTGTGCTCTGCCCGCATCGATAGCGCTGGCGCAGGAGGCGCCGCAAACGCAACCAGACCCGGAAACGGAAGAGCACGGCGACGGACTTTCTCCCTCGTCGGTGGGCACCGACGCGGCAGATGACAATACGATCGTCGTCACGGCACGGCGGCGGCAGGAAAGTTCACAGAGCGTGCCCATCGCGGTCTCGATTGTCGGCGGGGAGCATATCGACGCTACTGGCAGCTTCAACGTGGGCCGTCTCCAGCAACTGACGCCGACGCTACAATTCTACAGCTCGAACCCGCGCAACACGGCGGTCAACATCCGCGGGATTGGCGTGCCCTTCGGACTTACTAATGACGGTATCGAACAGGGCGTCGGCATCTATGTCGACGACGTCTATTACTCGCGCGTCGCGTCCGCCACTTTCGACTTTCTCGATGTGGCGCAGATCGAGGTGCTGCGCGGCCCGCAGGGTACGCTCTATGGCAAGAACACGACCTCGGGTGCGATCAACATCACGACCCGGCAACCGACCTTCACGCCCGAAGGCAGTCTCGAGGTATCCGCGGGATCGCTCGATTTCCGCCAGCTCAAGGCTGCGCTTTCCGGGCCGTTAAGCGACGCGCTCGCCGCGCGCATTGCGCTGTCGTACACCGATCGGGACGGTACCCTGTACAACATTGCCAGTGGCGACAACATCAACCAGCAGAACAATCTGGGACTGCGCGGCCAGCTTCTGTGGGAAGCGGGAGAAGCGTTGGATATTACGTTAGCGCTAGACTGGAGCCGCCAAAATCCTGTGTGCTGCGGCACCGTCTTTGTTGGAACTGGCCAGACCCAGCGGCCACTCGACCGCCAGTTCGCGGCGCTTGCCGCCGCACAGGGTTATCAGGTCCCCAGCAGCGATTCCTTTGATCGGACAACCGATCTCGACGCGCCGCTCAGCGCGGTCAACGAACTGGGCGGCGCCGCACTCAAGGCCAATTGGGAAGTCGGACCCGGAACCCTGACATCCATCACCGCTTGGCGCTTCTGGGACTGGCTGCCGGCCAATGACCGGGATTTTCTCGGCCTTCCGATCACGACCTTGTCCCAGAACCCTTCGCGTCAGGATCAATGGACACAAGAGCTACGCTACAGCGGGCAATTGGACGATCTCGATTTCGTGCTCGGTGCTTTCGGCTATTATCAGGAAATTCGAACGCAAGGTACACAGTCGCAAGGCCCCGCGGCGAGCCAATGGCTGATCACTCCAGCCAATCCTCTCAGCGCTGATCCCTCGGTATTGGACGGCCTGACCGCAACCAACGACATCAGGCTCGACAATGTCAGCGCAGCATTGTTCGGCCAGCTTAGCTGGCATCTGACCGACCGGTTGACGATCCAGCCGGGTATCCGGCTGAACTACGATCGCAAGGACGGCTCGTATGTTTCGGTCGTCACCAACGGAATCGGCGAGCGCGTTACCTTTGCCAGCATCGATCCGTTGATCGTGGCACAACGCGCCGTACTGGCGCCGCAGAGTTTCACAGCCACCTTCAGCGACTGGAACCTGAGTTACGATTTCACCGCGAGTTACGAGCTGGCATCCGACGTGCTCGCCTATGCGACCTATGCAAAAAGCTTCAAGTCGGGCGGGGTTAATCTGAATGGCGTGCCATCCGATGCAGACGGCAATCCCATCCTTGGCGCCGCGACGGTCGCGCCGGAAGTGATCGATCACTTCGAAGTAGGGATCAAGGCACGGGCCCTGGACCGGCGCCTGACAGCCAATTTTGCGGCCTTTCGCACCGAAATAGGCGACTACCAGGCTCTGGTTACCAACGGTCAGCTGGGTGTCCTGCGCGGATATCTGGCGAACGCGGAAAAAGTGCGCAGCCAAGGCGTGGAACTTGACCTGTCATTTCGACCCACGGCCCGGTTCAATATCTATCTGAACGGCGCTTACACCGATGCCGAATATGTTCGCTTTGACGACGCTCCATGCCCTCCTGAACTGTCGGGAGGGACAACTGCGCTGCCCGGTCAAACGCCCAGTGCTCTCGGCACGCCTGGAGGTGTCAGTCCCGAGAATTGCGATATTTCAGTCCAGCGTCTTCCCGGGGTTTCCAAATGGGCCTTGTCCTACGGGGCGGAATATAATTATCCAACGACACTCCTGGGCACAAGCGGCGAGGTCTATCTTGGCTATGATGGTTCGTACCGGTCCGGCTTCTCGTCCAACGCAACGCCGTCGATCTACACGAACGTCGATGGCTATTCGCTAAGCAACTTTCGGGTCGGCTTTCGCAGCGACGACGGCCTCAATCTCTTTGCGTGGGCGCGTAATGCCTTTGACGAGGAGTATTTCGAGCAGCTTCAGGTGCCAAGCGGAAATACCGGCCTCATCGTAGGCAATCCCGGTGATCCCGCCACCTACGGCGTCACCGCTGCATTCCGTTTCTGATCCCGGTCCCCTGCGAAGGTTTGACTCATGTTCGACATTTCATCGATGCCCCTGCTCGAGATCGGTAACCTCACTCTCGCCGACATTGCCCCATTCTTGCTGATCGGTTTTGCTGCGCAGCTTATCGATGGCGCGCTCGGTATGGCTTTCGGGGTCATTTCGCAGACCCTTCTGGTCAGCATCGGTGTTCCCCCTGCCGCAGCCTCTGCCAGCGTACATCTGGTCGAAGTCTTCACCACTGGTGCCTCTGGCACGAGCCATATCATTCACCGTAACGTCGACTGGGGCCTGTTCAAGCGACTGGTTCCATTCGGTATCGCGGGTGGGGTGGCCGGCGCCTATCTGTTGTCGAACATCGATGCCTCGATCGCCAAGCCGTTCGTCATGATTTATCTGGCGGTTGTCGGACTTCTCTTGTTGTACCGTTCGATCAAGATGTCGAAGCCGCGGTTCGAAGACCCCAGGACCACCCGTCCGCTTGCCCTTGTCGGCGGATTTCTCGATGCCGCCGGTGGCGGTGGCTGGGGGCCGGTTGTCACGTCGAACCTGTTGATCCAGGGGGGCGATCCGCGCCGCATAATAGGCACCGTGAACACAGCCGAGTTTTTACTGGCCCTATCGGTCTCGATCGCGTTCATTGCCTCGGCAGGCCTTGCCGCATTCACCGTTGCAACGGTTGGTCTGATAATCGGCGGGGTGGTCGCGGCCCCGCTCGGCGCGATGCTGGTAAAGCATATCCGACCAAGACTGCTCCTCGGGGCAGTCGCAGTGATCCTGATTGCAACAAGTCTGTATTCCGTGTGGCAGTCCATTCTTTAGAAAACGTGATGTCAAAGACGATGGTGGATGAGATTTCTTCGTTGTCAGAACGGCAGCTTTGCACTGTTTGCATGCAAAGAGCGGACTGTCCGGAAGCGGCCCCAAAATGGCTGAAGCGCATAAGCTGAGTCGACGGCAGATATCGGGAAGCAGGAGGCTGTCTCACATGGCCGCTTTGGCGTTGCAATCTGCTGGTCCGCTTCTGGCACAATCCACACTTGGTCTTAACGGCGAGAACTGGGGTGGTTTGCCGACAGGCTGCTTTTAGGATCTTGGGTTAAGGAAGCGGACGTTCACCCGATTGCGCAACTTCGGAATAGTTGCTGACTTCCGCGCATTATCTCGGTTCGGCGCAGTCGCTCAGCATCACCTATACGAGCATCGACGACGTATATTCGTGGGATTATCGCCTTGCATACTAAAAAAATTCTGAGTCTCGCGTTCGCCTTGGGCCTCGCATCCTGTGCGTCAGAAGAGGCGCCCGTTAACACCGCAGAAGAGCAATACCCATTCGACCGTCACGGCGCGTTGAGCGCCGCCGACGGAACGCCTGGCCAATCCGCTCTTGAGGGCGCAGAGGGCGTTCTCGGATATGAGCAAGGCTGCCTTTTTGTCGAACGGGACGGGGGGCGTTCCGGTCTGATACTGCCGGCGAATTCTTCCTTCGATGGCCGCGTATTGCGCTACAGGAACCTTGAGCTCAAACTGGGTCAGAGACTGACCTTCACTGGCGATCTTCTCGCGACACCCGATCGCGGGGAATACGGTTGCAAGTATGACGAGTTGCTGGAAGTCGCACCTTAGGGCGACTCCAATAAAGAGTGTTCCAAATCCGGTACTGAAAGGCAATTTTCTATGATCCGAAACCTAATTGTGGAAGGTCTACGAACGTCCTTTTTCGCGACATTCGACTTTCAGTGATCAAGGCAGGATAGCTGAGTTGGATCTTGGCCGGGGACATTTGCTAGATATTGTGCGAGGTCCCTGGGCCAAGAGAAACGAGGCCGAAGAAGTGTTCCGAAGCCGAGTAAATCGATGGATACAAAGCCCTCCGCTATTCAGATTTCAGCGATCCAGAGGGAAACACGGTAGGGCTACTGGACGGAAACTGATGCGCGTTGCCAAGATGTCGTAAACGGCGTCGGCAGCGGAAGGTCCGGATTTGGTGATCATTCCGCCGGGCGGAGATGGCAAGAACGGGGTGGTTAGCCGACATACGTCATTGGCCTCTGGAAGGCTACGATCCAAGCTTGTATATTACCTGCAATGAAAGCTCGACACTTGTTTGAACGCATCCGCACTTTGTGGCCGGACTCCATCATTCTGACGAGCGATGCCAGTTCGGGCTCAGGAGACCCAATTTGGAGCGTTGTGCACTGCTACGACAGCTTGGAGCCCCAGATCGACCACGACGATTGGCTCGCGATAGGAGCGTGGTCGTTCCATCAAGCACTAACTGAACTTGCTCGGCTTAAACTCGAAAGTGGTTCTAAAATGGTGTTTCCAGCTGAGGTTTCACTCGAAGCTTTCGACGCGAACATGCGTGAAAATCTAACTGACGAGACATGGCAGGAAGAACGCTCACGCTACGGACATTGATGCGATCCACTCTATGTCCGCAATGGCGTCGTAAGCGGAATGGCAGCTTTTAGGGCAGTGGGAGTGAAAAGCCGTCCTCCGGGCGGTCATTGGAAGTCGCTATGCCTTGTCGGAGCTCGCGAGCGCTTCGGCTTTGAGTTTCTCCAGCCGTTCCATACAAACTTCGTGCACGACGCGTCCAAGCTGCTCGACCTGCTCGCCAAGCCATTCGAGCTCTTCCTTCGTGATGCGGTAGTGCTTCGAGTAGCGTGCCTTCACATAGGCCTCTTTGAGTTTCTCGAACCGCGCGCGATCCCGCTTCAGCTCGCGCGGCCACACGTAGGTCAGGCGGGGATCGATGCGCTCGGCCTGCGTGCGCAAGAAGCCGAGGTTGTGAACGTGGGGAGTGTAAAATGTGCAGACTAGCAGGACGCAGTGATAAAGCGTCTCAGTCGTTTGATGTAGATCGAAGGCAGCCTGCTTCGAGTACTCCTTGCCTATCAGGAATCGCGCGCTTTCGAAGCGCTTCATGGCGCTAGGATACCATTCCTCAAAATACTCCTGCGCCATGCCCAGCGCCTGTGTCGGCGTCTTGGGCTTGGGCGTGTGCAGCTCGGTGTCGTCGGACTGGTAGAGCGCTACACCCTCGGCCTTCACATCCATGAAGAAGTAGCGGCCGTGCGCCAGTCCATCGTTCACTTCCTGAAGCGTGTGGACGATGAAGTTGACCGGCGTCTTGAGTGTGCTGGTCACACCGTATTCGCGCATCAGGCGGTCGTCGAGCTTCGACCAGTATTTGACCCTGTCGGCCAGCCGTTTGTCGTTGACGATGATGAGCAGGTCGTAATCCGACTGATAGCCTTTGGCAGTGTGCGGCTCATCGACCCAGGTCCCGCGAGCATAGCTTCCGTAGAGAATGACTTTGAGTATCCGTCCGGCTTTCTTCCACTCGTGCTTGGCGAGCGCGAAGGCATCGTCAAACTCTTCAAAGATGAGCTGCACGACGCGTTCGATCTCGCGCTGCTTTTGAGGGGGAAGATGATCAAGGTCCGTCTTCATCGGTCAAACCCTAGCAAGCTGTTCGGCCGCTTGCACGTGCCGAGTGCAGCAGCGCGCGGCGACGGCGCCATCCATAGCGCTGAGGAGCCGCGCGCGGAGCGCTCCACGTTAGCAACAATCCGGTAAGGATTGTCGTTAGGATAGTTAAAGGACGCTGGAGCCCAGCAATCCTGCGGGTTTGCCGCCTGTTTCGGTTCCCGATAGTCCGAACTTTCGGTTCCTGATAGTCCGAACGCTGCGGTTCCTGATAGTCCGAACAGGTGACAGGTTTATCCACAGGGACCGGCGTGGCTATGCGGTAACGGGAGAGTGGAAAAGGCGGCCTGATCGAAGGCAATCTGGATGCCTCACGGTGCATGATTTTCTGCATTGGGCTACGTTTCATCGCTTTAGCTTCCCTTGCAGCAGTGGGCAGCCCAGTCTTTCATCAGCAGCTTGCGCTTCTCCAGCAGATTGCCGCGCCGGTAGGCTGCCTCAGTCTTGTCCTTCACCACATGCGCCAGCGCTGCTTCTGCGACATCGCTCTGGTGATTGGTC